>Ga0068712_1000155_pt1 | contig 135924 bp, 123 predicted proteins | sample MTBAKSrepl1MetaG_FD_62987 | JGI IMG/M metagenome (GOLD analysis project Ga0068712, IMG submission 62987) | Enrichment culture microbial communities from Arthur Kill intertidal strait, New Jersey, USA, that are MTBE-degrading - MTBE-AKS1... | ecosystem: Environmental > Aquatic > Marine >... | reverse complement strand
ATGGTGACCTCCATTTGCATGCGGTAGCCGCATACGGGTTGATTTGGTTTTTCCCAGTATGCACGGTGAATCCACGGTTTGCAAACTGGGGGTCACTTCATATTGTCTCGCTCGGGAGAGGTACCATTGGAATGATCCCTTTCCGCTCGCTCCGTTTGGGAATAAAACCGATGCACTTCCCTGTATTGTCATGCAACACGACTACTGGTAGACTACACGTCCACTACAACAAGGGAGTATTCGATGATGCAAGAAAGAGAGCGACTGGGTAGCCGTCTCGGCTTCATATTCTTGTCCGCAGGTTGTGCGATCGGTCTGGGAAATGTCTGGCGGTTCCCGTTCATAACCGGCCAATATGGTGGCGCGGCATTCGTGCTGCTCTATATCCTGTTCCTGTTGATCTTCGGCTTGCCGATCATGGTCATGGAATTTTCTATCGGACGGGCTTCGCAACAAAATATCGGAGTGGCACTGAAAACCTTGGAACCCAAGGGAAGCAAGTGGCATATCTACGGTCCCATCGCGATCGGGGGAAACTATGTGCTCATGATGTTCTACACCACGGTGAGCGGCTGGCTGTTCGCCTATTTCGCCGCCATGGCCAAAGGAGATCTTGTCGGGCTTGATCCTGCTGGGGTCGGTGCCTTTTTCGGGGGCATGCTCGGCAATCCCGTGACCATGGTCCTCTGGATGGTTGTCGCTACCCTGCTCGGGCTGGGCATTGTTGCTATCGGCTTGCAAAAGGGCGTGGAAAAGATCACCAAGTATATGATGGGCTCCCTGTTGGCCGTCATGCTGGTATTGGTCGCGAAATCGGTCAGCCTACCGGGAGCAGGCGAAGGTTTGAAATTCTACCTGTTGCCCGATTTCGGCCGCCTGCACGATGCCGGTCTTTGGAATGCCATCTATGCCGCAATGGGCCAGGCCTTCTTCACCTTGAGCCTCGGAATCGGCTCCATGGCGATCTTCGGCAGTTATATCGGAAAAGAGCGCACCCTTACCGGCGAGTCGATAAACATTGTCGCACTGGACACGTTTGTCGCATTGATGAGCGGATTGATCATCTTTCCCGCCTCGTTTGCATTCAATGTCTCACCCGATGCAGGACCGTCGCTCATCTTCATCACCCTCCCGAATATCTTCAATGCCATGCAAGGCGGACGCTTGTGGGGAACCTTGTTCTTCGTGTTCATGAGTTTCGCAGCCCTTTCAACCCTTGTCGCGGTCTTCGAGAATATCGTCAGCTATTGGATCGATAGGGGATGGTCGAGGAGAAAGGCTGTGGCCGTGAATATCGTAGCGATCATCCTGCTGTCCCTGCCCTGCGTCTTGGGGTTCAATGTACTTTCAAGCTTCCAGCCGCTCGGCCCCGGAACGGGAGTACTGGACTTTGAGGACTTCATTGTCAGCTCTACCCTATTGCCGCTCGGCTCGCTGGTATTCCTGCTCTTCTGTTGTTCGAAGCGTGGATGGGGATGGAAGAATTTCATAGCCGAGGCCGATGCCGGCAAGGGCATCAAGTTCCCCACATGGGCAAAATCGTATGTCACCTACATACTGCCGGTGCTGGTGGTATTCGTATTCGTCATGGGGTACTGGAATATTTTCGCACCGCTGTTCTCCAAGTAGCCGTATTCCTGTCTCCGCATGATATCGGCTGCCTTTCGGCAGCCGATTCGTGTATCCGGAAGCACAACTTACAAAAGTACTTTCAGCACCATCTTCCGACAGGGACGAGGCACTCCGTCACAAGCCATGCTCGGCCTATGCGCATCCTCGGGAAAGAGGACCAGCGCACCACCTGGTTTCAGGACACACACGTGGGAACGGTCGTCGGGGATGTTCTGCAACTCGATATCATCGACATACGGGACTGCTACTTCCAGAGCTTCATCCTTACGTACCTCGACCAGCTCCTCCCCTTCGAGCAGCATCTGGATATCGATATGGTTGCGGTGTGTCTCGAACAACGCATCCTGTGGCAGTTTCGAATCGTACTGCATGAACAGGGCAAATACCCTATCCCCATCGATCGGCAATTTCCCATCTTCCTTCCATGTCTTCCACGACCCTTCCATAATCCAATCGATCGCCCGATCCAAATTCTCACCGAGTCCCTTGTACCGAGGCAGGTCGGAAACCGTTGCTGCAATCATCGCTTCTTCTCCTATTCACACGTATTCTATCGTGCGAGCCAGCCACCATCAACTGCTATCGTGTAGCCTTGCACATAGTCGCTTGCTTTCGAGGCGAGGAATACCGCAGCTCCCCGGATATCTTCTGGACTTCCCCATCTTCCCGAGGGGATACGGCCCAGAATCTCCGCGCTTCGGTTCCCGTCGGCCCGCAATGCCGACGTGTTGTTGGTTGCCATGTATCCGGGTGCAATGGCATTCACGTTGATGCCATGCTTCGCCCATTCGTTTGCCATGGCACGAGTCATGCCCATGACTGCGCTCTTACTCGAAGTATAGGAGGGGACACGGATACCACCCTGGAAGCTCAACATGCTCGCGATGCTTATGATCTTTCCCCCTGTCCCCTGTCTTATGAATTGCCGGGCTACGGCCTGGCTGAAAAAGAATACGGTCTTGCTGTTGATCGCCATGACGTCGTCCCAATCCTTCTCAGAGTAGTCGATCGCATCCACGCGTCGGATTATACCCGCATTGTTCATGAGAATGTCGACATGCCCGAAGGTTTCCACCGCTTGCGCGACAATCCGTTCGATCGGTTCGATAGTGAGGAGGTTTTCCCTGATATTGAGAAACCGTCGTCCCAACCTCTCCACCAATTCCTTTGTTTCGGTGGAATCGACATAATCGACCCCGACGATATCGGCACCCGCTTCGGCGAATCCTACGCACGCACCCTGGCCGAGGCCGGTGCTGCTCCCAGTTACTATCGCGACTTTGCCATCCAACCTGAAATCATCCAAAATCATACCGGCACTCCCCTTTACATCAAATTCGCCATGGAGACATGGTCCATGTCGTCGAAGGTCTGATTCTCTCCCACCATACCCCAGATGAATGTGTAAGCTCCGGTTCCGACCCCTGAATGAATCGACCATGAAGGACTTATGACAGCTTGTTCGTTGCGGACAACCAAGTGGCGCGTCTCGTCCGGCTTGCCGAAGAAGTGGAACACCACCCGGTCCTCGGGCATATCGAAATAGAGATATACCTCCATACGCCGCTCATGGGTATGCACCGGCATGGTATTCCACATGGAAAGCGGTTCCAACATGGTCATGCCCATGACCAGTTGGCAGGTCTCCAAGACCGCAGGGTGAAGGTATTGGTTGATCACCCGCTTGTTGCCCTCTTCGGCCGAACCGAGTGCCACTTTCCGGGAATCGGCCAAGGTGACGAGCCTGGTGGGATAGGTATGGTGCGCCGGTGCACTGTTGAAATAGAACTTGGCCGGTTCGGATGCCTTTTTGCTGGCGAACACCAGTTCCTTCGCTCCCATACCGACGTACAGTCCATCGCGTGGTCCAACTTGAAATTCGGTACCATCGACAACAACCGTGCCCGCATCACCTATGTTGATGATTCCCATCTCCCTGCGTTCAAGGAAAAAGGCGGTTCCCATTTCCTTGCCGACAGGAATCTCCAAGGCTGTGCCGGACGGGGTGATTCCGCCGGCAATCATCCTATCCACATGACTGTAGGTCATTGAGACCTTGCCAGGGGCGAACAGGTCGGTAATGAGGAAATTGCTTCGCATCTCCTGGGTATTCATCCTCTCGGCATATGCCGAATTCACAGATTCCCGTACTTCCATGTTGAACTCCTACACATATTGTTCCGTATCGTGGAACTTTATTCCATTTATAATGGAATAATTATAGATGGATCGCTTTCGCTTCCATCTTTCCTGATAAAGTTCCGTATTATGAAACTTAATTCCATTATATGCAAGAAATGCTGGTTGTCAAGAGAATATGTTTGCAGTATAGTTCAAATGTAGACCAAGGAGCAGAACTTGAAGAGTGAAATACGGGTACAATCGTTGGATAGGACATTCGATATCCTGGAAATTCTCGCGAATGAACAGTATGGGTTGACCTTGGCTCAGATATCGGAACGACTCTCATTGCCAAAAAGCACTTCCCACCGACTTCTGGGAGTCCTGCTGCAACGGGCGTTCGTCCGCAAGGCCGAGGATTCGAACCGATACCGTCTCGGACCAGGCTTCATTGGACTGTGCAGCCATTACCTGAACAATCTCGAGTTGAAGACAGAGAGCTCGCCGTTCATGGCCGAATTGTCGCGGACAACCGGAAACACTGTGTTCCTTGCAATCAGGCAACAAGACAATATGGTCTATATTGACAGCGAGGAGCAAGTGAACAGTCTTCGCAAATACTCGATCATCGGGCAACACAAGCCGCTGTATTGCACCAGTTTGGGAAAGGCACTGCTCATGGGGCTGACAGACGAGGAGATCCGCGCCTTGCTCTCCAATATCACATTCGAAAAACGGGGGCCCAACACCCATTCCAATATCGAAAGCCTGCTGCAGGATATCCGGGAATGCCGCAGACGTGGTTGGACCCTGGACAACCAGGAAGCCGAACCGGCGATCAATTGTGTCGCAGCTCCCATCCTCGACTATCGGGGGCAGGTGATCGCATCGCTCAGCACCACGTGGATAGTGGCCCAGCACCCCGAGATGGTCCCCGAGCACATAGCTCCGATGGTCCTGAAGGCAGCTTCGGGCATCTCCACAAACATGGGATACTTCGGCGAGTCGCTGCGATAACGGTTTGTCGGCTGTTCAGTTGACAAAAGAGGCTCCTTTTCCTACAATTCCCAAGTCCTGTCCCGAGGAAGGGATAAACACTATCGGAGGTTTTGTGGCTAAAGAAGAAGCTATTGAAGTAGAAGGGGTCGTGCGCGAAGCCCTTCCCAACACCCAGTTCCGCGTGGAACTACCCAATGGACATGTAATTCTAGCCCACTTGTCGGGCAAGATGCGCAAACACTATATCAGGATTGTCCCTGGCGACACTGTTAGGGTAGCACTTTCACCGTACGATTTGTCACGCGGGCGCATTATCTATCGAGAGCGTTAGCCGACGATTTAGCTGGGCTCTGCTTTTCCCCGTTGCAATATAATCCAGACAGCTCCGGATCCACCCTCGGCAGGAGGTGGATTTCCGTATGCCCGCACATACGGTGAGCTCGCCAAGACTTCGACCACGACATCTTTCAGCACAGCCTTGCCGTCGGGAGAATGCAAACCCCTACCATGGACGATCCTGACCTTCTGCAGGTGGTTTCCCACCGACTCGCTCAAGAAATTGTTGACCAGGACCCGTGCTTCGTTTCCTGTGACTCCATGCAGATCCAACTCGGCTTGTGGCCGCATAGACTTGAGTTGACCCAGAGAGGCACGACCGGTCCGATAGCTACCGACCTTGCTACGATGGCTAGATTGCTTAAATCCTTCCTCTTTTTCCCTCACCATATGTGAAAAGCGGCTGTCATCAGCCGCTTTTTTTCCATCGGGTGTGGATTCCCACTGTTCCAGGATATCCTTGAAGTCCATTTAGACCTCACGAACGTCAAGCACTTCCATAACCAGGGGTTTTACCAGATCGAGAGCTTTGGAGATGGTGATTCCTTGCATCTTGATGGTACAGACCGCATTCGATGAGTCGGTCCCCATGAAAGTTCCGAACGCAATGATGTCGACGCCGTTGGTAGCCAGGATATTGGTGATTTCGGCAATCGCACCGGGCTTGTCCTCCACAAGGAAGCTCATGCGGACCCCATAATGGCGGGCTCCGAACAGTTCGAGCAGAATCTTGAACAGGTCGCTCTTGGATACGATACCGATCAGTTTGCCATCCTCCAGCACCGGCAGGCTTGAAAGATCCTGGTCGACCATAAGGCGTGCAGCCTCTTCGACGGTGGTGTCTTTCGTGATGGTCACGACGTCGCGCGTCATGAGCTTCTTAACGTTCAACTGACTGAGCAGGTATGCCATCTCATGGATTGACAATGTGCTTACGGGAGAGGGAGAAGCATAGAGGATGTCTTTTTCGGAAATGATACCTACCAATTTCCGGTCTTTGTCCAACACTGGAAGGCGATGCACCTTTTCACGTTTCATCAGTGCAGATGCTTCGGCAACAGACATGTCGGGACTGGCGGTCACCGGATTTCGTGTCATGCGTCTTTCAATAATCATCTAAACCTCCACCAATTCGCAAGCCGACAGGCTCGATTCAATTGTATCCCAGAGTGGGAGGAATTTCCAGCAATAAGGTAGCCACTATTCTCCGAGGTAGGCTGCCTTGACTTTTTCGTTCTCCAACAGGTTCGCACTCAAGTCAGAAAGCACGATCACCCCGTTTTCCATGACATAGCCCTGCTTGGAAGCCTTCAAGGCCATGCGGGCGTTCTGTTCGACCAGAAATACCGTAACCCCTTCCTCCCTATTGATAATGGCTATCTTCTCGAAGATGTCCTGGATGATGAGCGGAGCAAGCCCCAGCCCCGGTTCGTCCAACAGCAACAGCCGGGGGGAACTCATGAGCGCGCGTGCAATCGCCATCATCTGCTGTTCGCCCCCACTGAGGGAGCGGGTCTTCTGTTTCCTGCGGGCTCCAAGTATCGGAAAGAAGTCATACATCTCTTCCTTCTTCCGTGAAATCCTGTCATCGTCACGAATCAGGAATGCACCCATGTCGAGGTTTTCCTCAACTGTCATATCGGCGAATACCCGACGACCCTCGGGAACCAGCGCCACACCCCTTCCGGCGATCTCGTCGGTGCGCAATGTATTGCCGACACCAGCCGAGCGACGGCCAGGCAGCGAGAACCGCTTCTTCGCACCACTGGCACTGGCCTGGGCAATGATATTCCCCTGATAGGATATAGTCCCCGTCGTGATCGGCTCCAGCCCGACGATTGCCTTGAGAAGGGTACTTTTCCCCGCACCATTGGCACCGATTAGACAGACGATATCGCCTTGGTCGACATGCATACTGACTTCACGCAAGGCCTTGATATTTCCGTATGAGACGCTGATGGAATCTATGGTCAACAATTTGCTCATGCTTCTTCCTTCCCAAGATAGGCTTCAATGACTTTCGGATTGTGACGAATCTCAGCCGGTGTTCCCTGTGCGATATTCTGGCCGTAATTGAGCACGGTGATCGTATCGCAGATATTCATCACCAATTTCATGTCGTGTTCGATAAGGACGACGGTAATATTCAGGTCACGGATGCGCCGGATGGTCTTCATCAGCGAGTCCGTCTCGAACGGGTTCATACCCGCGGCCGGCTCGTCGAGGAACAGGATGGTCGGGCTGGTGGCCAATGCCCTGGCAATCTCCAGTTCACGCTGGTGCCCATAGGGAAGGTTCTTCGCCAATTCGTCGGCAAACGTTTCGAGATGGAAGAAGTTCAACCATTTCATGGCCTGTTCGTGCATCAGCTCGTACTCTTCACGTGCACGGAGATAACTATGGAAAGCCGCTCCGATCCGTCCGGTTACCGGACTTTTGCCTGTGGTGAAATGCAGGCCGACCATGACATTCTCAAGCACGGACAATTCCTTGAACAACCTGATGTTCTGGAATGTTCGCGCTATGCCCATGCGACATATCTTGTGTGCGCTGTGGTTCGTGATATCGATCCCATTGAAATGCACTTTTCCGGAAGTGGGGGTATCGAGACCGGTCATATTGTTGAACAGGGTGGTCTTTCCCGCTCCATTTGGTCCGATCAGCCCGGTTATGAGTCCCTCCCGCACCTGGAAGTCGACCTCGCTGACAGCGACGACACCACCGTAGGCCCGTGTGAGTTTTGTTGTTTCCAGCAAAATCATGAGCGTCCCCCTTTACGGAAGAAGCTGCCTGGAGCGTTCCGTTTCTCACGACCAAGTATGCCCTGGGGTCTCCAGATCATCATGATGACCAGGATCAAACCGAACAGCACCTGCTTGAACTGTGGCGGAATGACATTCGACAATCCGACCAGCTGGGGGAAATAGGAGATGAACTGGATAAGGAAAGCTCCAAGGATAACCGCCTTGAAGTTGCCCATGCCACCGAGAACAACCATGCAGAGCACCATGATGGATACCATGAAGGTAAAGGCTCCAGGTGTGACCGAAAGTATGAACTCAGCCTGCAGGCTGCCGGCAACGCCCGCGATGGCCGCGCCGAACACGAATGCCCACACTTTGTAGCGGGTAGTGTTGATTCCCATGGACGATGCGGCGATCTCGTCTTCCCGGATAGCTTCGAGAGCCCTGCCGATGCGCGATTTGGCCAATCGCTCGAACAGGAGATATCCGACCAGGACGAACAGCCAAACCAGGACGAGGAAGCCCCACTTCTCATAGGGGCTGACCCTTACACCGAACACGGAGATCATAGGAATGCGTTGGATGCCCATGGGACCATTGGTGACCTTGTCCCAGTTGTTCAGGATATTGCGTACGATTTCCCCAAAACCCAAGGTGGCGATTGCGAGATAGTCCCCCTTGAGGCGCAAGGTGGGCAATCCGATAACCAAGCCGAAGAATCCCGCCACAACCGCGGCGAGGGGAATGGTGACCCAGAAATCTATACCATAGGTCACACTGAGGATCGCGGTGACGTAACTGCCGATCGCAAAGAAACCGGCTTGTGTCAGGGACAACAGTCCCACATATCCGGTGATCAGATTCTGTCCGATCGCCATAAGGGCATAGATGCCTGTATATATCAAAATCAATAGGATGAAGTTCAGCATTATACCTTCTCCTTCTCTACCTTGCCCAACAACCCTTCAGGTTTGACCAAAAGGATGATGATCAAGGCTACGAACGCGATCGTGTCACGAAGCCCATAGGGAATACCCAACAGTGCGACTCCGAAGGTTTCCAGGAGACCGAGCAGGATTCCTCCCAGCATGGCACCGGAAATATTGCCGATTCCACCGACAACGGCTGCGACGAATGCCTTGAGACCGGTCATGGTTCCCATGGAGGGGTACACCTTGATTTCGAGGGCGATCAAGAAACCGGCTGTGGCGGCCAAAGCGGATCCGATCGCAAAGGTGATGGCGATGATCCTATCGGCCTTGATGCCCATGAGTTTGGCGGTATCCTGGTCGAGGCTTGTGGCCCGCATGGCTTTGCCAATCCGCGACTTGTCCACGAACAGTTTCAAGGAGACCATCATGACGATGACGACGACAAGTATGAGTATCTGGTGGGGAGTTATGGAGACTCCACCGATATGCAGCGGCGTGTTGTCGAACGGGTACTCGAGTTTCCTCGATTTGGTTCCCCACATCCAGGCTGCCATGTTGCTCAGGATGAACGATACTCCAATAGCGGAAAGCAAGGGAGCAAGGCGTGTTGCCTTTCGCAACGGTTTGTATGCGATTCGCTCGATAGCCATTCCCAGACCGGCACTGAACAGCATTCCGGCGAGCATAGCTATGAAAAAGGCTACGATAGTCCAGGGGCCGAGGGTCTGTCCGCGAATGGCATCGAAGGTGAATAGGCCTATATAGGAACCGACCATCAGTATGTCGCCATGAGCGAAATTGATGAATTTTAGAATTCCGTACACCATCGTGTACCCCAACGCGATAAGCGCATAGATACCTCCGAGGGTCATTCCGTTCATCAAATGTTGAAAAAATTCAGCGCTTGATCCCACAATTGGCTCCTTAATGAAAGGTGTCGATACTACAGGGAAAACCCTGTCCCCAAGGAGTGGAGGTACCCCACCTTACGTTCCCGGCACTCGCTCGGCATAGGAACCTACTGTTTCCTTTCCTCTCGCTCCGTTTGGGAATGAATCAGACCTCCGCGACTGGCGGAGGTCTGCGAGTCGACGATGCCACAGTATCACATGTGTCGCCGACGATGCAACAAATACAGGACAACAGGGACCGTATTTCCGGTCCCTGCCATCTTTTGTGAATATGTTACTTGATCTCGACAAGAGCTCCGTCAACAACAGTGAAGGTTCCGACATACTTCGGAGTCTTGCCCTCTACCTTGTAGACACCTTGGTACGCAACCAAATCGCCATTCTCGGCGAAATTGATGGTTCCGGTTATGCCTGGGAAGTCCTTGGTTGCGGCAAACGCATCACGGACAGCCTTGCGGTCGAACTTGCCGGTATCTGCATACACCTTTTCGAGTGCATCGAAGAGGATATAGGCGGCATCGTAGGCGTTGGTTGCGAACGAATCGGGAGCAAAGCCCCACTTCTTTGTGTAGTCGGCAACAAACTTCTTGTACGCTGCGGATTCGGAAACCTGTGTAGGACCGACATACACAACGCCGTTGGTATAGGCACCGGCCAGGTCATAGATCTCAGGATTCGAGAAACCATCGCTGGAAACGAATGGAATATTCAGTCCCAACTGGGTGGCCTGCTCGAGGATCTGAGCCATTTCTGCGGTATAGTTAGGAATGTAGATGGCATCGGGAGCAGCAGCACGAATCTTGGTCAACTGGGTTTTGAAATCCTTGTCGCCGATCTGTGCGGTCTCTGCGATGGTGACTTTTCCACCACGGCTCTCGAAGCTAGCCTTGGTTCCTTCATACAAGCCCTGGCTATAGTCATTCTTCACGTACAGGACGCCAAGTTCGCGAACACCAAGCTTCTCATAGAAATAATGGCCGGAGACTTCACCTTGCAGACCATCACTTGCCACTGTACGGAACACGTAGTTTCCGATGGCTGTGATATCCTTGTGCGTGCCGGAGGGAGTGACCATCATGATACCTTCGTCCTGGACACGCTGTCCAACTGCGAAGGATACACCGGTGAACACCGGACCGGTCAAGGCAACAATCTTATCGGAGCTGGAGAGCTTCTCGATACCTGCAAGACCCTTCTGCGGGTCACCTTCAGAATCTTCGATGATCAACTCGACCTTGACTTTCCCAGCGATTCCGCCAGTCGCGTTCTTTTCTTCAATCGCCAAAAGAACACCCTTGGAGATCAGATCGCCATAGTTTGCGTAGTCACCGGTCATGGGACCAATGAAACCGACTTTTACAGTGCTGGGAGCAGCTTCCTGTCCACCAGCTGCGAACACTGCCATGGTACTTGCCAGAGCGACAATCATGATTACAGCAAAAACTTTCTTCATACATACCTCCTGTATGGTTTCCCTCAATCCCAATCGAACACTTCCACAGTAGAAAATCGTCGACTAAGTATTTTTGGTAAAGTTATCGGAATTATATACATAAATAAGTATATTTATTCAACACTCTTCCATCTTTATTGATAAAAAAACTTACGAGAATTCAACGTACTTAATTTTTAGCCCATCGGAAATTGATTCTGATATATTTTCCCAACGTCTTTCAGCCGAATTCCTACCATGACGTCCATCGACAACCCATCACATGTGTTGGTGAATTCCATGCACGGTAATATTTTTTCAAATATATGTAAAAAATACTTTACTTTTAGTATGTCTTGGATTACATTGTGTCTATAAAAGCTTACTATTGGATACAAATAGAGGAGAAACGAAATATGTCGTATCAAGAAAAGAAGATTCTTACGAATATGCTGTCGGGCATTGTGGTCCTTGTCGCTTACTACATCTACGCATTCGGACGCTACAGGAATGGCCTGGCAGATGCAAACGACCTGAAATTCTGGGCGGGAGCAATGCTGCTATTTATCGGAATCGGCGTTGTCGCCTCGATCATCATCATGATCATCTTCCATATTCTCTACGCCATCGCCATCGCGGTGAAAGAGCGTAATTATGATGATAAGGAGATCAACCATACGATCGAAGCCTCGATGGTTGAAGATGAGATGGATTCGTTGATCGGGCTGAAATCCTCGCGGATCGGATTCATCTTTGCAGGAATCGGCTTCGTGGCTGCCTTGGTCTCACTCATGCTGGGACAACCGTCGTTTGTCATGCTCAACCTCTTATTCTTCTCCTTCAGTATCGGCTCTTTGGCTGAAGGTGGTCTAAGCATTTACTACTATCGCAAGGGGCTTTAAATTGAAGAAGAACATTGAAATCACCAACAGTATCAGGACATTGCGCTTCTTTGCAAACGAAATGACCCAACAGCAGCTTGCAGAGAAGACCGGCGTCTCCCGTCAGACCATCATTGCGGTAGAAGCCGGAAAATATTCGCCATCCCTGGAGTTGGCATTCCGTATCGCCGACGCCTTCGGGGTGCAGATAGGTGAAGTCTTCGGGTATGTAAGCAAGGAAGGGGACAAATGAAAGCTATCGTGTTTGAAAAAGGGAAATCGGCGAACGCGCTGGTCCTACGCGAAGTGCCGAAACCGATTCCCCGGGTCCATGATGTGCTGGTGCGTATCCATGCCGCATCGGTAAATGCACTCGATTACCGTCCGATGCGGATGGGTGTCGGTATACCCAAGAGCCGGATATTTGGCGCCGATATCGTGGGAACGGTGGAGGCAGTGGGTAGACAAGTCAGCACCTTCAAGCCAGGTGACGTGGTCGTCGGCGATATCTCTGACAACGGATGCGGTGGCTTTGCCGAATATGTCGCTGTTTTCGAAGATGTGCTGGTCCAGAAACCAACAGCTGTTTCAGACGAGTTCGCCGCAGCTGTCCCGGTGGCCGCTGTAACAGCCTTGCAGGCCTTACGCGACAAAGGGGAAGTCAAGCAGGGAATGGACGTACTTATCTACGGTGCCGGAGGTGGTGTCGGCATGTATGCCGTTCAATTGGCTTCCTATTTCGGTACACAGGTGACTGCAGTATGCAGTGCGCGCAATGCTGAGCTTGTGCGCAGCCTAGGAGCTGATGAAGTGATCGACTACACCATCGAGGATATCACCAATGGCGATCGTCGCTTTGATCGGGTCATCGCTATCAATGGCAATAACCCGCTTCGGTCCTATAAGCGCATCCTCGCTCCAGGTGGTATGCTCGTTATGGTGGGAGGATCCTTGAAGCAGATACTCACGTCGCTTTTCTTTGGATCGCTCCTGTCGCTGGGCCACAGGAAAATCCGTACACTCGCCGCAAAACCGAATGTGAAAGACTTGGAATTCGTCCTTGAGCTGGTCGCTTCCGGCAAGCTGCGTCCGGTCATAGATCGGCACTATCCTTTGGAGGAAACTGCGAAAGCGATGCAATACGTGGGCGAAGGACATACCCAGGGCAAGGTGGTGATCACTGTCAGTGCAAAGTGACGTTTTAGTATCACTTTTGGTATCACTGCCGATTCTTGAGGAGTTTAAACGAAGAAAAAAACCTTGCAAGTTGTTTACCTGCAAGGTTTTGGTTGGTACCCCGAACGCGATTCGAACGCGTGACCCCTTCCTTAGGAGGGAAGTGCTCTATCCAGCTGAGCTATCGGAGCGAAGTACCTGTGATGATAGGTGATTCTGCACCAGTTCGTCAACATCCATGTGCGTAGGCATATGTACCTGGTACGTGTTTTGCACTTTGTATTCAAAATTTTTACTACTAATCTACAGTCATAAGATTATACGGACATCCGATTTGTGTATATGATCCTGTCAGCAGGCAACTATCAACTATTCAGAAACAATCTCTGGTAGAACCTCGACAACTTCTCGAAAAACCATTTTCGGTGCAGGTTCTTCCCAGTTCTTCAGGTTTTGGACAATTACGCTATAGAATGTCATCACGATTCTTTCGTATTCCTCAATGAATTTTCTGCTCTGGGAAAAACGAGCTGCCAGGTCCTTCTCATAACTCACCCTAACACTCTTGATGTCACAATTCTTCGCCTCTTCAAGCAATTGCTCATATGAAGAGTATAGTTCCTTCGGATTGACCATTCGACCTTTGACCATAGCGTTGAGCCAAAGTGCTGATTCAACCGAATTGAATAATTTTTCATCATGAATCTTGCAGGCATCGATTTGTCGCTTGAGCCAATTCAACCGGGCAGATGCTGATTTTTTATCCTGAGGAATTTTTACATCCACATGGCAGACAACTCTGCGAGTTCCAAGATCCGCCAATATGTTCAATGTTGAGACAGCTCCTTTTATCCGAAATTGGGAATCAAGAATTCCTTTTTCCATTATAGACTTCTTCTCTGCTTCCAAACGTTCCTGCATTGTCTTGTATTGCCGTTTATTGCAATCCACCATTATTCCGAGCTCATCGCTCATTTTCAGTGCAAGGTCTTGTTCCTCCTGCACCCAATCCTCTGCAGCGGCAGCCAGGCTGGGATTGCTTCTACTGAATTCCTTCCTTGCCCTCACTCCCTCTATTACATCCCCCCATTCTTTGCTCATGCTATCGAAAGTATTTACAGCTGCGTTTGGATGCTTGAAGAATGACATGACTTCTTTCATGATTCTCACTTGATCAGGATCGCTAATATTCAGATCATTATCAGTGAGCAAAATACTACCGAGAGCAAGAATATAGCGCCAAGAGAAGTGATACAACGAAACAGAACTGATTCGTTGAACTTCCACCGGATAGTCTGTTGGGCTGGGAACAAATTGGTTGGATATCGATACCAATCTAGGAACTTTAAGCTCTTTTGCAAGAGTGAGGTAGGTGTTGATCTGGTTGCTGTTGACTTCTTGGGAACCCATCTTCATTTCAAATATTGCGGCATCTTTGATCTTCCCACCGGCAACTTGCAGCAACAATCCATCGACTCGAATTGGACCTTTCTTGATACTAGCTTCATTATAGATCTTAATCTTTGGGAAAGAGACCTCGGTATAGGCTTTCAGGTAGCCGACACGAGAAAGACCAATTTCCTTGCAATAAAGATTCTTAAACTCCTCGACCATGGTCAAAGATGATAAGAACACGGAGGCAAGGCTCAGTTCATCAAGTTTCTTATACGTGGGGATCAGATGGGCCTCCCTGAACAGGATTTCTCTATCCTCATTATTCACCTTCAGCATGTCATCAAAGTCTTTGATCGACATTCCAATAAGCTCAAAATGTTTACCTGCCATCTAAGCCCTCCCATCAACTAATCTAATTCATTCTAACACATAGACTTTCATGATAGTGGAAAATTTTGATTACTATTTTATAACCCATTTTACATAGAAGTCATAATTCAAACAAAGAACTGGTTCACTGGACTCGCTTCTTCGCGTGTCTATCTCGAAGCAACATGTCAGGATTGAGTTTCCCTTCAATAGAAACAACATCTAGAAAAGTACTACTTTTTGTAGTATTTTTATTCATGAACTATGCTGTGGTGATGTCATCAAAGTTTGAGCGGATTATCAGGGAAATGCCAAGGAATGCACAGATTACCCTGAAGAAGTTGGTTGATGATATCAGGCTTTCAGGACCCGCCCAGCCAGGATACAAAAACTGCAGCAAGCTGGGCAGCAACACGTTTCACTACATCGTGGAGGTGTAATATGTTGGTAGTCGTGAAAAAGCACCCTATTGAATTCCGCGTAGAAGGAAATATCCCTTGCACACTGATCGATTCCCTTAAGCTGGAGTATGGGGACGCCATGAGCATTGAGGATAATGGCAATCTGATGCCCGTGGAAGAAATGGCTTGGTACAAGAACCTGGAAGGTGAGGATTCTCCCGGCAAGAACCTGCGGTTCTACCGCAAGATGCAGAATCTCACGCAAATCCAGCTTGCCGAGAAACTTGGTGTTGCCAAACAATTCATCTCCGACATGGAGCGGGACTACAAACACATCAGCCGACAAATGGCCAAGCGACTCGCCGCGCTATTCTCCGTTGATGCAGGCAGATTCATCTAGTGCAACGTATTCCTGAAAGACTCGCCCATGATTTGTTGCGCTGATACACGAGTATATTTTTCACAACCCTTTGCGCGGCGCTGGAATTTTTTTACAGATAAAATCTTGCGCTATGGTGAATACCCCCGTAATATGGAAAAAAAAGTATGGGGTTATCCACATGAAACACAGAAGGTATGGAAAACTGGTGTGCGCAGTGTTGCTGGGCTTGAGTCTTGTCCTGTTGACAGGATGCTATTCGTTTTTGGTTGATTGGGAAATGCAGACTGCCACTTCAGCTCCGCCATCGACCGAGACACCCCCCGCACCTCCCGTGGCCGAGGAACCTGAGGTCGACGTGCCGGTCCAGCGGGTATTCAAGATCGGTGCGAAGGGCCCGGCAGGCGGCCTGGTATTCTACGACAAGGGTGATTACAGCGACGGGTGGAGATATTTGGAAGCGGCACCGGAGCGTTGGTCAGGTTCTCCCTACGATCCCAAGGCTCAATGGGGCGCATACCCATTCACCATGAATGGAGCACAACTCGGTACCGATTTTGGGACAGGGCTGGAGAATTCGGAGCATATCACCATCTACAACAGGCACATCCAAGCCAACCGAGAGACTTATGACCAATTGCCCGAAGGTGAGCGGGTATTCTCTTCATCCCATGACGGAACAGTTGCGGCCGAGGTCTGTCTGGATGCGGTGATCAATGGGTTCGACGACTGGTACCTACCATCAAGAGACGAACTGGCGCTCATGCGCAACATCCTCTACAAGAACGATCTGGGTTCGTTCCAAGCCGATTTGTATTGGAGCTCCAGCATGGAAAACGATAGGAGCGGTACCATGGTCAACTTCTGGATCGGGGCAGTCGGGGGTTCCTATTCGGACACTTCGTATTATATCCGGCCAGTCAGGAAGTTCTAGAACAACTACCGAAACATTTCCTGCCAGCTACAGATGCTGGCAGGATATCTTGACTGAAACCTCCTCCAGAACATTCTAGAAAAAAATTATAAAAATAGTCGGGGGACCGATTGACATATTCGACTACTACATTTATAAAGTAGTTGAGGTATGTAGTATATGAAAGAAACCACACTCTCGAATATAGCCACCACATTGCTCGCCCTGGTCAGCGAGAAGCCCATGGGCGCCTACGACATGGTGGGAATCCTGGAAAAGACAAACTTTGAACGGTGGCTTGCCGTCTCACCCTCTTCCATCTACACCATGGTCAAGACATTGGAAAAACGCAACTTGATACGGGGAGAGCAGGTCAAGCAGGGCAACATGCCTGAAAAGACTATTTTCTCCATAACCGCCGCTGGTACTGCAGCGTTGGAAGACAACCTGCGCAGATGCCTGGAGTCCGAGGATGCCAACAATGCGGCGTTCGATGTTGGCATGCTGTTTGTCTGCCACCTGCAAAAGGAGACAGTCTTGCCCCTGTTGCGGGAACGGATTGCACGCCTGAAGCGGGATATCCAACGCAACGAGGCTCAGACGCAAGCAGTCAAGCAGAATCCGGGCATTCCATTCATTGGATCCATGCTCGTTCGGCACAACCGGTTGCTGAAGGAAGCCGAGTTGCAATTGACGTACGAATTGATTGCTGAAATCGAACAGACTGACAGCTGGCAGTACTTCATCGCCGGGAGCAATTGAAACCAACACGCTCGAGTGAGAGCGTAGAACTATTTTAAGGAAGGACACCCACATGAAATCCAACCCAACCAATGGATATCGGATACCCCTCGACGTATTGTTCCGATTCAAACCAAACAAATCCCTGATTGCCGTAGCTATTTCGTATCTGGCGGTAATCGGATTCCTATCGATGGCAACCTATGTCGCCACACCTGCACATGGCATGTACTATTTCCTACTGTATGCTGTTGCATGCGCTGGGATCGCGGGAATCGCACTGCCCTTCTTGTGGACGCTGTTCGTCGAGCGCACTTCGTTGGCAGCTTTGGGTATCACTACAAAACGACTATGGTGGAGCCTGCTGCTGCAGGTCATATTCGTGCTCTTTATCCAGGGGGAGCTGGTACGTACCCTACAGGGAAAACCGTGGGAACAGATTGTGCCGTTGGTGGCGCTTTCGTTGGCCATCGGGTTCTTTGAGGCGGTGTTTTGGAGAGGGTGGCTGTTCCAGAAGCTAGAGTCGGCATTCGGGATTGTCCCAGGGATGCTCCTCGGTTCCGCCTTATATGCCATGTTCCATATCGGCTATGGCATGACCGGTTCGGAAATGGTATTCCTGTTCTTTATCGGACTCATGTTCTGCGCAGCCTTCATGCTGACACGCAACATATTCATCCTCTGGCCGGTTTTCCAACCGATGGGACAATTGATCACGGTTGCCAAGGAAGGACTGGAGTTGCCTCTGATCGCGACACTTGGGTTCGTAGAGATCCTGATCCTCTTCTTGGTCTTCGCTCTGATTCTCACACGAAAGCACAAGAAGATGGTGAAAACAACGGTATAAGATCAGGAGGCCTCACAGGAGGTTGTCCAGTGAGGCCGAAAAAACTAGTGCTATTTCACCTCGGTGGCATTACTTCCTTCAACTTCAATATTCCCATCAAAGTAGCTGTCTGTCCCATCAGTCACAAGCGTTTCCGTGTACGTGGCAGTAATCGTTTCATTCTGGCCATCCACCTTGTAGTCGTACGTGAAATTAATGGAGTCATATCCTTCTGATTCCGTACCAATACTCAAGGTTACATCATTTGCATATGGAGGCAGGTAGAATGACATTCTCTCTCCTGGCAGTATTGTTTCTCCATCAGCCAATGCGTTGGGTCCCATCGAAACCCTTTCTGATAAAATATAGTTCTGAATCGAAACCATATTTATTATCTGTTCCGTCGTATCATTGACAACCACCAGTTCTTTGCTCTCAGGGTTCGTGTACCTGTCGGCACACCCCACCAACACGAAAACCAGGACACACACTACAGAAATTAAAATTGCAGCCTTTTTCATGAAATCCCCTTATATGTAAAAAATTTTTTCTACTCAGTACATCAACGCTACATATTGCCTTACATGTATCCAGGTGCGTTCAGTCACATGTAAAAACTCAAGAACCTTTTCAATTTATACAATCCTCGCAACTGTCTGCAGGTTAGTAGATACCGTGTCGGCCTCACAGGAGGTTTCCCAGTGAGGCCGATCCTCCTAGTGCTATATCACATCCACCTCGGAGGCATTGCTCCCTTCAAGCTCGATATTCCCATCATAGTAGTCGCCTCCTGTCACATAAATCTCCGTATAGGTGGCAGTGATCGTTTCATTCCGGCCATCCACCTTGTAGTCATACGTGAAATCAATGGAACAATCATCTTCTACCAATTCTGAATCGATAGTCAGTTGAGCAGAATCCGCATAGGGCAGCAGGTAATAGGATTTCTCAGCACCGGGAGGTATGATTACCGTTGGAGAATAATCCCCTCTATAATCCACATCTTCGATATATCCCAAAAGTCTTATACCAGTAATACCCGAGTCGCTAGCATTCACAATTACCAATTCCTTGGTTTTGGGATTCCGATACCCTTCGGCACATCCTACCAGGAGAAATCCCAAGGCACACAAAGCTACAACGAGGAAAATAATTCTCTTCACTAGACTATCCTTTTTGTTGGTATGTGCCTAATATTCTACATGGGTTTGAATTACCAGTCAAACTAAATTGGCAATTATTTACTATAACGAGTACAAAAAAGATATGGTTTCAGATTTCTGTCCACTCCGGCTGTACTGCCAATAATCACCTACTCGACGCGGTTCTTGCGGCTGGTATAGATCGAGAACAGCACCATGGCGACCAGCGTGAACACATACGGAATCGCAAGAATGAAGTCGGCCGGCACATTCCATGCCCCCTGCGCATAGTTGGAGAACGCATCGGCGAAACCGAACACCAGGGCCGCGAACAACAAACCGATCGGTTTCTTCTGGCCCAGGAAAATCACCACAAGGGCAATCCACCCCTTCCCACTGGTGATATTCGGCACGAACGCACCCAGATTCAACGTGAGCATCGCACCACCGAGCGCACAGGTGAACCCGGAAACCAGGAACGCGATGAAGCGGTATCGGGAGGGACGCATCCCCAACGAAACCATCGCCTGTTCGTGTATTCCCGTGGCCCGCAACCGGAATCCGAACGGAGTACGGTAGAGCACCCATGCACACAACGCAAGCAGGACCCAACTCATATATACGAATAGGTTGTGTCCGATGAAGATATCGCCGAATACCGGAATCTTCGCCAACGCAGGAATATCCAAGCGTGGAAGACTGGCGATCTCGTCGAACACCACCACACCCTTGTTCCCGAACAATTTGAACGATAGCACGACCGTCAGACCGGAGGCGAACAGATTGGCCGCCAACGCCGTAATGAACACATTCGACTTCAAATGCAACGTGACCGTTCCCAGGATAGCTGCCAACACCATGGAGGCAAGCACACCAAGAGCGATTCCGACAACCATGTTCCCGGTGAAATGGGTGAACACGATCGACGCGAATGCCCCCATGAGCATGAGACCTTCCAATGCGATATTCAACATGCCGGACAACTCGGTGAACAAACCGCCCATGGATGCAAGCAACAGGGGGGTCATGATTGCCACGGCACTATGCAAAACGGGAATCGCAACAGGACTCATGCGCTCCTCCTCTGTACCGATCCGATCTTTTGCAACACCACGCTGGTGACCAGGAAGAACACCACCGATTGTACGATCGATGCAATCTCGAAGGTGACATCGCTGTGGAGCATGGCATTGCGCGCACCCGATTCGATGTAGGCGAAGAACAGCGCAGCCGGTATGACCGCCGCAGGCCGATGCCGTGCGATCAATGCGACAGCAAGGCCGTTCCATCCCATCCCCGTCGAAAATTCCTTCATACAGGCATAATAGGTACCGAAAATTGCCATTCCTCCCCCCAGACCATAGAAGGCGCCGCTGAGGAACATGGGCCATACCTGGTACCACTTGGTCCTGATACCCCCATAGGCCGCGAACCGTGGATTGAGCCCGAACAACCGCAATTCGTATCCGCTTTTCGTCTTGTAGAGGTATAGGTGCACCACCAAGACCGCGATCACCGCGGCGAACAACGCCGAACTGAGATTCGAAGGTTCCAGGATCCGTGAGAAACGGAAACTCTCGGGAATCATGCGCGTGGCGATCAGGTTCGTCGCCGGGTCCATGAACGGACCTGCTATGAGATAACTCACGACCAGCACCACCGCGTTGGAAACCAGGAACGAAGTGATAAGCTCGCTGGTATTCCATTTCATCCTCAGCACTCCCGACAATGCTGCCAGCAGCCCACCGGTACAGGTACCGAGCAGCAGGGCGACCACCACACCGGCACTCCCCCATCGGGCCAATGCCAAGGCACTGATCGTGGCTACGAAAGCCCCGCTGTACAGCTGTCCTTCTCCACCGAGGTTGAAACTGCCCGAACGCATGGCCAACGATACCCCCAACCCCCCGAAGATCAGGGGAATCGCCATATTCAGCATGTTGCCGAAGTAGTAGGTATTCTGCACCGGACCGAGGAAAAAGTACCGCAGGGTCTTCATGGGAGTCTCACTCAACAACAGCGACAGCACCACCAACGCGGCGAGTGCGATGCCGACAATCACCACCGCTCCAATGGAATTGCGTAGAGTCGCCACAATCGTACCACGTCTCTTTTCCATACGATCAACCATGTGGAGCCTCCTGTTGCCGCAAACCCAACATGTAGGCGCCCATATCCTCTTTTGTCACGTGCCGAAGCTCTTCGGATTCCAGCACAGCGACAATCGTTCCCCGATACATCACGATGACCCTATCGGAAACGGCCAATATCTCATCCAAGTTGCTGCTGATCAGTAGGACGGCGGCTCCCTCGTCACGCAATTGCACCATCCGTTCATAGACAAAACGGCTGCTGGCGATATCGAGACCCCACGTCGGTTCGCTGAACACGATATAGTCTTGGTATTGGGTGATCTCGCGGGCAAGGATAACCTTCTGGATATTCCCGCCCGAAAGCGTCCCGATCGGCATGGAAGGACTGCCCTTGACCGAATAGGTCTTCAACAGCGACTGGGCATGCTGTTCGATCTTCTTGCGTTGCATCACACCATGGCGGGTGAATTCATTGCGCGCATCCACGATCAGGTTCTCGGACACCGCTGCCTGGAGCGCACTGCCCACTTGCAGACGGTCGGCGGGAACATATGCCAACCCGCGTTTGCGCAATGCATGGGAATCCAAACGGGAAATATCCTCGTCCTTGTGGACAATGGCTCCCGATGAAATGGGGAGGAATCCTCCAAGGACAGCTTCCAGCACTCCCAATCCATTGCCACCCACACCGGCAAACCCCACTATCTCACCGGAACGCGCAGTGAAGGAAACGCCGTTGAGCAACGGCCGTTGCTGGTTGCGTTTCAGGACCGACACATTGTCGAAACGCAAGATCGGTTGCTGTTCATGTGCATAGGGAAGACGATCGACGACCAGCGAAACGCTCTGGCCCATCATGAGCCGGGAGATTTCCTTTCCGTCCACCGAATCGGTCGGAAAATCACCCACCATGGCACCTTGGCGCATGATCGCAACCCGGTCTGAAATTGCGGTGATCTCATGCAACTTGTGTGTGATCAGGATCAACGATGTACCGTGTTCGGCCAATGCCCGCAGCGTGATGAACAACGATTCGATCTCCTGCTCGGTCAAGACCGCCGTCGGCTCGTCCAGGATCAGGATATCGACATCGCGGTACAGCATCTTCACAATCTCGACCTGCTGCTTCTGCCCCACGGTGAGGCTACCGACCCGCTTGGTTGCATCGATGGAAAACCGGTGCTTGCGGATCACCGCATCGACCGCATCGGCACCACCTTTGAGATCATATGAGAACCGGCCTTTCAACGGCTCCTTTCCCAATGTGACATTCTGGGCGACCGTAAAGTCGTCGACCAACATGAAGTGCTGGTGGACCATACCTATGCCAAGCTGGTTGGCTTGTAGGGGCGAGGTGATCGAAACCCGATTTCCCATGACCGAAATGGTCCCGGCATCCGGTTTCTCAAGCCCGTACAGGACTTTCATCAATGTCGTCTTGCCCGCACCGTTCTCTCCGGCCAGACACATGATCTGTCCCTTGTTCAACGTGAGGTCGACACCGTCGTTGGCCCGCAACCCGGTCTCTGGATATATTTTCACTATGCCGCGCATCTCGACCGCATGTTCCATCCGCTGCACTACTCCTTTTCAAACGACAAGGCAGTCCCGGAGACTGCATCCGGGACTGCACGATCATACGTGATGGATCAAAGCGGAGGAAGCGTATAGGCGATCTTACCAGCCTGTACATCAGCCATGAATGCCTCGAATCTTGTCCGGATATCCGCGGGGAGGTTCGCCGCATACGCAGGGTCGTCGAAGAAGAAACCCAGGTATCCCTCTTTGGCGCCTACCACCGAAGCGGTTCCGTATTGGACAGTACCTGCCAGGACATCGACGAGGATCTCCTTGACCAGCTTCTTCTGTTCCATGGAACCACATCCCACCACATATCCCGGAGCAGCCTTGTACTCGTTGGTATTGTGATAGACGATATATGCGCCCTGTTCCTGTGCAACCTTGAACAAGCCCTGGGCTGCTCCTCCGGCGATAGCCGCAAACACATCGACGCCAGCTGTTTTCATACTGGAAGCCAAATCCGCGGCCTTGTTCGCATCGAACCAGTTTCCCACGATACGGAAATCGAGTTCGATCGCCGGATTGACCATGCGTGCACCCGCGAGGAATCCAGGTACCATGTGCTTGTTCAACAACGGGTATTCCTGGGCGGCGATGAAACCAATCTTGAGCGCGCTGTTGGCATACTGCATGGAGCTGGTGGTCACCAGTCCGGCCAGATAGCCGAGGTACAGCGATTGCTCATACTGGTTGTAGAGGTAAGTGCGCATCTGGCTGTTTCCAGCCTTTTGGGCGTCGGTGATAATGAACTTCTGCTTGGGGAACTTCGCACCGACCCGTTCGCAGATCTCGGGCAACGAGGGATTGGATCCCAACACGATGTCGTATTCACCTGTGGCGACGAGCGAGGTGAGCTGTTCTTCCCACTGTGCCTGGTTGAACCCGGCCTCATAGATCTTCACGGTGACATTATCATTGGCCGCGGCGAATTCCTGCGCACCCTCGGCCAATGCAGTGTACGGCGGGCTCCCTGCCATGACACCGGTGATATATACCAGCACCGACAACGATTTCTGCTGTGCCGGGACCTGTTCGGTACTGCCTGCGGCAAAGATCGATACCGATGATGCCAATAGCATGGTTACCAATACCAATACGAGTACACTTCCTTTTCTCATATGATCCTCCTATTTCAGTTGGCCTAGACTAGACCGACTGTATCACATGCCTGTTCAACGCTCCAGTGGCCATGGACCAAACCATTCACCGCCTGCAGCATCCTATCCACATTCCCATGCTCCCAGATATTCCTTCCCACCGCGATTCCCCGGCCTCCCGCCACCAGCGAATCGTGGATATCCTGGAACACCTGCCGTATGGAATCGGTCTTCGCTCCACCAAGTATCACTATGGGAACCGGACACCCCTCGACCACCTTCGCGAAGGAATCGACGCTCCCGGTATAATAGGTCTTGACCACATCTGCGCCAAGTTCGGCTGCCATGCGGGCCGCCATGCGGATACCCTCGGGGTCGTTCGATGCAAGTTTCTCGCCTTTCACCGTCCCTTTCGCCATCGCCTCGAGCATTACCGGCAGTCCGAGCATATGGCAACGGTCTATCGCCAACGAGGCCTGCCTGATAAACTTGCCCTCGTATTCATGCCCGAATTTCACGGTGATGGCTGCACACGAGGCACCATAGGCCACGGCCGTCTCGGGTTCGATGACCAACTCTTCCTCGAACTTGCCACCCAATACCGTAAAGCCTCCGGTTATTCGCAATACCAGAGCCGTCGTGCGGTCCCAGGCACCAAGGGCGTTGTCCACGAACCCCTTTGTCGTCAAAATCCCGTCGACCTTCGCGGCCACACAGGCGGCGACGATCTCCTTCGGGTCCACGATACCGGGAATCGGTCCCGCTATCGCTGCATGATCCATGGCGATCACCACCGACCGTCCATCCCTCTTGTCGAAAAGCGCGTTCTTGCGCAGCACCAATCCAGCATTCATACCTGTTTCCTCCAAGTTTCCCGCAAATTACGATACGTTGCCCGATACCGCCCGAAGAGGTCCGCGTAGAGACCACCCAGTGCTGCATCGGGTTCGTAGGTCTCCCCAATGGTCACCAGGTGCCTGGCGGCATCCGCAAAGGAGGGATAATCGCCCAGAGCTGTCCGTGCGATCACCATGGATCCCACCAGTTCAGCATCGCCTATCAGGGGAACGGCAACCGGCCGTCCGGTCACATCGGCTTTCAGTTGATTGAGGAAACTGCTCTCCGAGGGACCGCCGGTAATGCGCAACGCCTCCACCTTCCCTCCAAGTTCCTCCATGACGGTAATGACATCGCGCATGGCAAGGCAGACTCCTTCGGCCACCGCACGCAACAGCGATTCCCTGCCGGAAGAGAGGGTAAGACCCGAGAATACTCCCTTGGCATCGGGGTCCCACAACGGAGAGCGCTCACCGGTCAGATAGGGAAGGAACACCAGGCCACCACTTCCCGCAGGAGCTTTCGCCATGGCGGCATACATGTCGTCGAACGGGAGCCGATCCATTCCCAACAATGATTTCGCCCACCCGATTGCTTTTCCGGAGGTCGAGATGATGCCTGATATATTGTAGAACGGTTTGACCGGATGCAGATACGTCATCAACCGGTCGTCATCCATCGGCGTACGCGTACAGAGGTTGATTCCTTCGCTGGTTCCCGAGCGGTCGCAGACCATACCGGGTTCCACTACAGCACAACCGAGAATCGAGACCAGGAAATCGGGCCCCGCGGCAAATACGGGAATACCCTGTGGCAACCCGAGTGCCTGCGATGCAGGGGCAGTCACTGTACCGACCAGGTCTCCCGGTCGACAGAATTCAGGAAACTTGTCCTTGTCGAGCCCAAAATGTTCGAGCACCGTATCGGTCCAGTACCATCGCAAGGCGTCGTCGGCATGCAATATCGCCCGGACCTCGCCGGTAAGCAGGTAATTCACATATTCGCAGGAGGAAAGGAATGCCCGGGTCTTGGCATAGGTGGCCGGTTCCGTGCGGGACAAGTGTAGAACCTGCGGAAGCACGAAACTGGCATCGACGAAACTGCCTGTAACCTGCGAGATTTCGGCTGCTTCGGCTACAGCCCTCCGATCGAGCCAGAGACGTGCCATACCCGTTTGGGCATGCAGCAACCCGTCGAACAGTGTAGGCTCGGCGAATACGGGAACCACAGTCGGTCCGTTTCCGCTGACAACAACCGACCGGACGGTCCCTTTGGCCTGCAGTTCGTCGCATAGGGTTCCAACTGCCGCCGACCAATAACGTGGAGCGGTTTCCTGGACACCGTTCGAATCGGAGTGGATTGCCACGGGGACCTTAGCCAATTGCTGCAGGTTCCCAGAACGGTCGAACAGTGCAGCCTTGCATGTCGTTGTTCCGATATCGATCGCCAGAACCATCTACTCCTCCATTTTCAACAGCACACGATAGGTTTTTCCAGACAGCGCTGCCTCGACGGCCTGTGCGGCCTGGTCCAAAGGATATATCCGACTGATCAAATCATCAACCACAACCTTCCGATTCGCGAGTGCCCGAACGGATGTGCTGAAATCGTACTCGCTGCGACCTTCCGATCCGGTGATGACAAATTCGTTGCGGTGGATGGTATTCATGTCGATCGGCAAGACCGGCTTGTCCCCGTAGGAGGTGTAGATGTTCAGCGTCCCACCGGGAGCGAGCACCTTGGCGGCGGTTTCCACCGCACAGACCGAGGGAGTGGTGATGATGCAACTATCCACTCCCCTCCCATGGGTAAGGCTCTTTACCGTATCGACGAACACCTGGCTGTCGGACGCATCGAGTGCATAATCTGCTCCCATGGCCAAGGCATCGTCCAATCGCGATTTCGCGATATCGCTGGCGATGACGCGCACACCCATGGCCAATGCGGCCTTCACGTGCAACAAACCCATGGTTCCCGCTCCACTTACCAGTATCGTGTCCCCAAGTCCGGCCTCGGCTTTGCGCAGGGACCGGATGCAACAGGATAGCGGTTCGGCGAAAGCGGCCTGGTCCAACGGCAGTCCGTCGGGAATCACCTGTACCTGTTCAGGTTTGACCACCATATATTCGGAAAAGGCACCCAATACACGCTGGCCCTTCTTGAAGCGATTCTCACAGAGGTTCGAATTCCCCGACAGGCACGCAGGGCAGGAATGGCAGCGGTTCACCAAGTCCAGCACCACGTGGTCGCCCACCTTCACACTGGTCATCACTTCAGGACCGACTGCGACAACCGTACCACTGGCTTCGTGGCCGGGGATTATGGGATAGTATATCTTGCGTTCGCCATCGTAGAGGCGTTGTTCCAAGGTGCAGATACCGCAATACGCGACCTTGACCAACAATTCGTGGTCCCGTGGGACTGGAGTCTCCTCTTGTCGGATCTCCATCTTTCTCGGTTCGGTCAGGTATACGCTTCTCATGCACGGCCTCTTTGTCTATAAAGTTTACGTTTAACGTTAATTTTAACTTAACGACAGTGTGCAACCGATCCCCCCATATGTCAAGGGGAAACTTCTGGAACAGGTTATCCTGCTGTGGTATCATGCAGAAAACGACAGATGCAGGTGGTAGCGTGGAAAAGAAGCAATATCGTATTGGAGAGCTGGCGAGGAAAGCCAATGTGACGACCCGTACCGTCCGCTACTATGAATCGCTCGGACTGCTGAAGACCCAGGACCGGGCCGACGGCAGTCAACGCCATTATTCCGACGAGGACCTGGTCTATCTCACCAGGATCATACAGCTGAAGAACTATGGCATGTCGCTTGATGAGATTGCGGAGATCATACGTCTCGGCAACGAGGACTCGACCGGGGAAAAACGCCGGTTGGAGCTACTCAAACAATATCGGAAGCTATTGAGCAAGGAGATGCAGCATCTCAAGGATATCCAGGCATTGATCCAGGACCTCACCTGGCATGTCGAGCAGTTGGAGTCGGTCGATTCGAATTTCAAGCAGTGTCCCGGCTCCGCCTGCCCGAAGTGCGAATTCAAGGACAGGTGCGAATTCTATCGTGAGGATGCACTATAACCAGACCGTTCTATTGGAGGAGCTCCAGCAACTGTTCGACAACTTCCACGGGAAATCCGGGATCCCCACGCCTAGCGAGAAGTTCGGTGAGCAGTTCACGAGTTTCACTTCCCTGTGGAAGCATGTATCTGGCCTCCCGCGCGCAGTCTTCAGCCAAGACACGGTCCGAATGCGCGATTGCCTTGGCCAACTTGGCTCCTCCGCTTCCATCTTGGGCCAAAGCCGCTCCGATCAATTCCTGTTTCACCTTGCTCTCCAACAGATTGTCGAGGGCAGAGACGACGGCCACATCCTTGTCCGGTTTCACCGGATAGCGGTCGAATACCAAATAGAGGGCATGCGACGGACAGGCGTCGACACAGAGACGGCAGCCATCGAGACACTTTGTAAAGTCAATCTGCCCATTTTCCGTATCGGTCGCACCGGTCGGGCAAATGAACAGGCACAGGCAATCCTTGGTACATAATGCAATATTTCTCGCAGCGTGCATGGTGACCTCCCGTCAGATTTTGGAAAAACGTGATGCGGGAGCTTTGCAAATCGGACACAGCTCCGGCACTTCCTTGGCGATCGCAATGAATCCACATGCCTCGCACACATAGAGGTTGTTGCCCTCCAGCAAGGAATTACCCTGTTTCGCATAGCGGGTGAGAATCGATTTGTGGATCGCGGTCACCTTCTTTCCCCACGTCACGCAGCGGAGTGCTCCCCGGTCGCCGATTTGCTGGGCACGGCTCTCCGCCACAACATAACCGCTTTCGGAATCGGAAGCGATGTAGGCATCCAAATCGTTGAATGAGACCGGTCCGACAACTCCAGCGCTTTGACTGAAATATGCGGCGAGCTTGCCGAACAATCCGGCTTCGGTCGGACGCATCTGCTTGTCGCAAGCCTTCGACAGGTTGGTGCAGATAGACGCCAAGGCTCCGTTCGAATGGGGTTCCTTGTATTCCATGGACGCTCCTCCTTTATATATACAGCTTACCTGTATGCTATCACCGCTCGGTGATGTTGTCACCAACTCTTTTGTTGACCGAACCATAACGGACCCGGTATGTTATGGGCATAAAACAGAAACCAAATTAAGGAGGCCTATCATGGCTGTCACATTGTATAGCACACCGACCTGTGGATTTTGCCGGATGGCAAAGAGTTACTTACAGAACAACAACGTTCCCTACACCGAATACAACGTTGCTTCGAATTCCGAGAAGGCTCAGGAAATGGTACGCAAGTCCGGACAGATGGGAGTTCCCGTCTTGGATGTGAATGGCAAGATCATTGTCGGTTTCGACCGCGCAGCAATCGACCAAGCACTCAAACACTAATCGGCGGCAAGCCGACAGGTTCAAGCCACAACGGGTGTTCCACCGAGGGACACCTGTTTTTTATTGCAGGAACCCGCTCTTCCTGATTTCCCGTACCCATGGCAATTCGACATCTACCAGGTACGTTTCCGTTTCATCCATATCCAGGTAAGCCTCTGAAAGCATATTCGCCTGGACATACCCATCGGTCCATTCGGGAGCGGGGACAAGATTCGAGAACACCCGATTCCAATATGCCCTCGCCCCAGTGCTCATGGCCGGAGCGCCCATCACATATCGCGATATTTCGTAATCGAGCCCCTCGATTCCCAGTTCGGCCAATGTCGGCACCGTGGGGACCATATCAGATGGAAGGATAGGTGAGAAAGCCGCCAACGCCCTGAGTGTACCTGATGCGATACCCTCCACAGCCTCCGATGGATTGAGGATTCCGGCGTCCAGTTGCCCGTGGGTCATGCCGGCTACAATGAACGAGGAGCTGTTGTAGTAGATAGTCCTCAGATTGCCTGCCAGCTTGGTGTTCAATTGAAACACACAATAGCGGTCGAAGCTGTCGGCTGTACCGACCAACAGGTCCAAGCCTCCGGCACGGGTGCGTATATCGTTGAATTCGCGGTATGGACTATCGGTGGGAACGACAAACAGGATCGGGTCCACGGCTAGCCGCGCGATCGGTACCAGGTGTCGGCTCCTTCCACCTTCGTGCAATACCAGCAGATGTGGGGTATTCACCACCATCAGGGTATGGTCGGGATCTGGCCGACTGTCGACGTAGGCGAATCCCGCCGAGCCGGCACCTCCAGGTCTGTGCACAATGGACAACGGCACCTCGGTCAAGCGGTGTTCCTGTACGATATCCACGATGGTGGTGGCCAACAGGTCGCTTCCACCACCTTCGGCTGCCGGGACCACGACTTCCACAGGGTGTGTCGGAACGAATCCGTCTTCTTGTGCACCTCGTGCCGAAAGGGAAGCAATAGACAGCAGAATCACAATGCAGGAGAAGCCAGCGCTATATTTCACTTTCATCCGTATAATAATACAGCATAGTGATTCTTTGTCCAGCTATTGATTGCCGAAAGGAAAAGCTCTAGAGTACACCGTGATGCAACAGACACAGGATGCTCCCAACCGTACTGCTTTGATACTTGCCTTCTCGACCGTCATGCTCTGGTCCACGGGGTTCGTATTCACGCGCATTGCGGTCCGGCACATCGCACCACTTCCATTGGGACTGCTCAGATATGGCTTTGCGGCAATTGTCCTCATCGTCATCGGATTCGTGAAACGCATTGGACTTCCACGGCTCAGTGATGTCCCACAATTCCTTGGATTGGGAGCGTTGGGCTTCGCCTTGTACCAGATTCTGTTCAATATTGCCATGACAACCATTTCGGCGGCTACGGCAAGTGTCGTCACCGCTACGGTACCGGTTATCGCGGCTCTCTTCGCGACGATTCTGTTCAAGGAGCACTTGGGAGGTATCGGATGGATCGCCGTGGTAGTGGAATTCTCGGGCATCCTCATGCTTACCCTGTGGGAGCGGGAAGTTTCGATCGGATGGGGGCTCGCATGGATGCTCGCGGCTGCCGTCAGCTTCGCCGCCTACAATCTCATCCAGCGGTTCTCGACCAAAAAGTACACTCCCCTGCAGTCGACGGTCTACAGCATTGTTGCCTCGACGTTGCTCCTGATGCCATTCCTTCCCGAAGCGGTCCAGACACTCGCCACGGCTCCTTGGCAACCTATCGCGGCTGTCGTGTTCATGGGTGTTTTCCCCAGTGCGATCGGATTTCTGCTGTGGACGCGCGCGCTTTCCATCGCACACCATATCGGCGATGTCACCAACTTCATGTTCGTGACGCCATTGTTATCCACATGCCTCGAGATCCTGCTCATCGGGGATGTTCCCGATACCGGAACAATTGTCGGGGGTGCGACGATCCTGTTTGGAGTGATCCTGTTCAACAACCGGCAACGTTTGGCAAACCGGGGAGCAAGACTATACAACCACCGCACTTGATGATACGTTTCGATCATGGAAAAACGATATGCAGTCTATACAACGGATATCGGGGATCTGGTGGTTGCCGAGGAGAACGGGGCCATTACCGATGTCTTCACAGGACCGGATGTACCTGGCACCTTCCAGGCACGAAAGCAGGAGACTCCCCTTATAGCCGAAGCGGCCGAGCAGATGCGGCAATACCTGAGCGGGCAGCGACAAACCTTCACGCTCCCGTTGGCTCCGCACGGAACGGACTTCCAACTGTCGGTGTGGAAGGCCCTCATGCAAATTCCCTATGGACAAACGTGCAGCTACAAGGATATTGCTATTGCCATTGGAAATCCCAAGGCAGTGCGGGCCGTAGGCATGGCAAACCACCACAATCCCATTTCGTTCATCATTCCCTGCCACCGTGTCATCGGTGCGGACGGTTCCCTCGTGGGCTATGGTGGTGGGCTCGCCCTCAAGAAGCGGCTGCTCGATCTGGAACGGTCGGTCCTCGCCGCAACAGGGATTTGACGGTCATACAGCCGAGAAGCGCGAACCAAAGGCCCTGCAGTCGTCGGCCTCGCCGCTGGGATCTTCCTGGATCGCCATCCCCTCCTCGAAAAGTATCGCGCCGTTGGCAATGATGCGTTGTTCCCAATCGCGCATCCATTGTCCGTCTCCCCAACCGTAGGAACCGAACAAGGCCACATGTTTTCCTGCCAAGCCCGATTCGATGCCCGCGAAGAAAGGTTCGAACTCCATATCCTCGAGCTCCTCGTCGCCCATCGATGGACAGCCGAAGACGAACCGGTCGTATCTGGTGAGGATATCGGCGTCACATTGGGATACCGGCAGCACCTCCACTTCGGCACCGTTCTCCCGTGCCCCCTCTGCTATCAACGTTGCCATGGACTCGGTGTTTCCGGTCCCGCTCCAATATATGATTGCGATACGCATAAGACAACTCCTTGGTGTTAGCTACTGCTAACATACATAGCCTACTCCCACACATTCCGCTTCGTCAAGTGGTGTACCGCGTGTGGTCCATAGCGGTATTTACCCTATACTCTCCTGTGATATATTACCAATTGAGGACATTGCGATTGACCTATGACACAATCCACGGTATAGTCCAAGTATCTGGATGTTCTTGGTTCCGGGTCATTGTTCTGTAGACCGTGTGTTTCCTATCGGGGGAGAGGGAACGTACGGTCTTTCTTGTGTCCAATGGACTTGCCTGCCGTGTAGGCCGTCTTTACTTGGTGTGGAGAATCACCTATATTGACGAAAAGTATCACATTCCAAGAGGTGCCCGTTCATGACATTCCCCTACGACCAATCGACTATTGCCTTCTTCAGTCTGTTTGTACAGGGATTGTTCGCTATCTTCTTCTTCACCCTCTGGCTGGGAAACCGCGAGCATGTAGCCGGATTGGGGTATTGGACCATCAACCTCGTGTTGCAAGTCGCGGGAAAGGGAATCGCAATATCGGACATACTCCAAAATAGTCAGCTTTCCACTATCATGGGATATCTTTTGATCAGTATGGGTGCCATCTATTTCTATTTTGGGCTGGCGGCTTTCATACATGTCCGCATACATAAGAAATTCTATTATGCTATCCTGGTGGTTTTGGGTATCGTCATCTTCTGGAGCGTGAATTTCGCAGCCAACGGCTATGTCCGCTCCCTTATCTATGGACTCGCCGTCCTGTTCATCTCCACCAGATACCTGTCGCTATTGTGGAAGAACCGGAACCTGAATCCTTGGTTTGTCCACCCCTTCCGTCTCCTTCTGGCAATCTATGGAATCCTGACACTCTTCTACTGTCTCAGGATTGCCTCGGACATCACGTTCCTGGTCAGGGGGAATATGCTCCAGACGTTCGACTCACCGGTGTTGCGGATAAGCCAACTTCTCACACTGGGGCTGATCGTCGGTATCAACTTGTGTATCCTTATGCTGACAAACAACAGCCTGCTCAGCGATTTGGCCAATGACGGTCGGGACAAGGACCGGATGATGGGGGAACTCAAGGTGCTCGCCGAGCATGACGGACTCACCGGACTCCTCAACAGAAGCACGCTGGAAAGTTATCTGGAACTGCTTTTGGATCGGCTGGAAGAGCCGAAGCAATGCATGGTGGGCATGGTGGATGTCGACAATTTCAAGAATATCAACGACACCTACGGCCACGAGACGGGAGATTTGGTGCTTATCCGCCTGGCGGATATCTTCTCCACTATGATTCGCGAACACGACAAGGTGGGACGGTGGGGCGGCGATGAATTCTTCTTCATCGTACGGGATGTCTCGCCCGAAGAGGCGGCCAAGCTTATCCAAAGGATCCATACCGCTGTGGCAACGTATGACTGGGCTGCCGAATTGGGAGCTGCGGATATCAAGGTCCGTATCTCAAGTGGATATGCCTTTGGCAACAGGAAGGAATCGATCAGGGATATACTACGTGAAGTGGACCTGAATCTCTATACCGCAAAACAAAACGGGCGGAACCAGTTCGTCGGCGGGTAATGCGTTACGCCGGAATCTTCACGATATGGTAATCTGCCAACAACTCCATGATCAATGCATGCCCCTTCGCGTTCGGATGGATGCCATCCGCACAGATGAGTGAGGAACAGTCTTTCCTGGCAAGGAATCCGCTGCGGATATCGATCAGTTGGGTGTGCGTTTCCAAGGCGACGGTAGCGACCCGCAGGGAGTAGAGTTCCTGACGTCGCTCGATATTGTGGATATCGCCCAACCATTTGACAATATTGGCACGATCCAACCCCTTGCGGCAGATATGGTAGAGGTAGCGGACCGAATCGATCGGGGGAAGTGTCATGAGCACGGGAACCACGTGGATCGACTTGAGTTGCGCGATCATTTCCTTCAAGGTGTTTTCGAAGCTCTCCAAGGGAGTTTTGGGCAGATGGTCGATATCAGGCTGGGCCGCTACTTCATCCCATTGGAAATCACAGTCATTGCCGCCATATTCCAGCAGGACGCTGTCGCATCCTATACCTTTGGCTATCGCTTTCTGGAGCATTTGCATTCCCTTGGTGACTGTACAACCGAACATGGCGTTGTTCTGGAACTCGATACCGAGATACCGCCCCAACCGGTCGAACCCGTTGTTCCCTATAGGAACATACCGGTCGTCGCCCTCATGATACACCACACCTTTCAAGATGGAATCTCCGAATATCCGTATCTTTCGTATTTCCCTATTCATGGCAATTTTCCCTCCAGGTTGTGCAAAGCTTAGGCAAGAATAGGGGGAAAAACAATGGCATGAATTCACCAGAGGAGCTGTTTTTGCTTCGGGAGAATAGCCGGTGAAAATATACTATGCTTTATTTATAAAGCTAGTACATTCAACTAACCGAACCTATAGGAGGTCATGGACACCGAACCTGCGAAGAAGACCTCATTGTAGATGGCAACCGTACCATCGCGGCCGGCGGCACCCAACGCCACCAACAGCGGGTCGAAATGCTCGCGCGTCCAAAAGGCATCCTCGGCACACTCTCCAGCCTGCAGGTAGTCCACGACTCCCTCATGCCGATGCCCCACGATGTTGTCGCGGATATAGGCATCGAACTCGATCGCCCAGGGAAACCCACCCTCCATGGCCATATCCACCAATGCGAGGTTGTGCACGATATCGCCCGAACCGACAACCAGCACTCCATCCTCACGCAAAGCACGCAGCTTCATCCCCTGGTCGTACAGGTCCTGGGCGGAGGCATATGCGTCGATGGAGAGTTGGACCACCGGGATATCTGCTTCGGGATACAGGTGCCGCAACACACTCCAGGTACCATGGTCCAACCCCCATGAATCGTCGGCTGTCACCGATTCTCCCAACAACTTTCCGATACGGTCCGCCAGTGCGATATCCCCGGGGGCAGGATAGGATATGGCATACAATTCGCGTGGAAATCCAGAGAAGTCATGGATTGTCCTCGGTCGTTCCGAGGATAACACCCGCGTCCCCTTGGTGTACCAATGTGCGGATATGCAGAGGATTGCAGTGGGTGTATCGCACGATGCGACCATCGAACGCCACCCTTGGGTTATATTGCTCTCCCCTATGGCATTCATGGGAGAACCATGGCCTACGAACAAAACGGGCATCATTTGATGAATGTCCCCTCATCCAGTTCCTTGAAGGCTTGGTGCAATTCGGCACGGGTATTCATGACAATCGGACCACCCCACGCTATCGGTTCCTTCAAGGGTCGACCTGCGATCAACAGGAACCGCACTCCATCCTTTGCAGTAGTAACCACCACTTCATCGCCATCGGCCAATAATGCGGCTCGGTGTGAGGGAATGCTTTCCGAAGTTTGGTCGAACCGCCCCGAACCCGCGACCAGGTAGCAGAACACCGTCGCCTCAGGATCGACCGGCAGACGCCATTCGGAATTCGGTTGTACCTGGACATCGAGGTAGAGGGTCTTCACATAGTCGCCTTGCACCGGTGCCACCTTTTCACGGTAGCGGCCGCTGATGACACGTACCGTGGCTGTGCTGTCGGAAATCTCGGGTATCATATCGTTGGTGATGTCCCGGTATGCCGGTTCTGTCATCTTGTCCTTTGCCGGCAAGTTGATCCAAAGCTGGGCACCGAGGATACGGTCCACCGCCTGTGGCATCTCCTGGTGTATGATTCCTCGACCGGCTGTCATCCATTGGCAACACCCGTCGAGTATGCTCCCTTGGTTTCCCAAGGAGTCGCCATGCTCGATATCGCCATGGATCAGGTACGTCACCGTTTCGATTCCCCTATGGGGGTGCCAGGGGAACCCCTTCACGTAGTCTGCGGGATTGGTAGAATCGAATGCGTCCAACAAGAGGAACGGGTCGAAATCATCAACGTCCGCATGGCCGACCACCCGCACCAGCTTGACTCCAGCGCCGTCATACTGGACCGCGCCACCGACGATCTTGCGTACAGTCCTTATACTCATGCAAGCCTCCGTTTCGGCCAGTATAGCACGCCTTTGCGTTCACCACACCTCGGGAATGAGTATTTGCCCTTTCAATTTGCCCAAAGATTGGGTAGAGTATACTTGGAACGAATCCAAAGAATATCAGGAGGTGTTGTTTCATGAGTGTGAAATTCTATCGATGCAAGAAATGCGGAAACATTGTGGAGTTGATCCACAACGGTGGCGGGGAATTGGTCTGCTGCGGAGAACCGATGGTCGAGTTGAAAGCCAATACGACCGATGCCGCAACAGAAAAGCACGTGCCGGTTGTCGAGAAGAATGGCGACAACATGGTGGTGAAAGTCGGTTCGGTGGCACATCCGATGACCGAGGAGCACTACATCCAATGGATTGCCGCGGTTACCGACAGCGGAATCTATCGTAAGGCCTTGAAGCCCGGGGACAAGCCCGAGGTTTCCTTCTGCTGCCTTGGGAAGGTGATCGCGTTCTACGAGTACTGCAATCTCCACGGCCTCTGGAAAGTGGATCTCTAGGATCCTATCGCCAGACACTGAAACGCCGGTAAGTGGAAACACTTGCCGGCGTTCTTGTAATGAAAGGTTCCTTCGTTTGGAAACCAGACCAGATGTCAGTCGAGAATCAGCGAGGGTGCCGCGTATACACGGGCCATGAAGGTCTGGTCGAGCATGAACAGCCCCTTGCCATCGCCGAACAATTCGAATTTGCGGATATTGTCCTCAGCGTTCTTCTCCTCCTCGCCCTGCTCTTTCACAAACCATTCGAGGAATTGCACGGTCCGGTAATCCTTGACCTTCAAGGCTTCGGTATAGATTGTGTTGATCGATTCGGTCACAAAACGCTCATGTTCGAGTGCACCTTCAAGCGGAGCCTTGTAGTCCTTATAGTCGCGTGAAGGGTCGGCAATCGCGCCCAGGGTGACCTTGTGGCCATTGTTCAAGATATACTGGCGGAACAACAGGGCATGGTCGCGTTCCTCTTGGGCTTGGACCTTGAACCAGTTCTCGAAGCCCTCCAGACCGGCACTCGCATAGAAATCGGCCATATCCAAGTATAGGTATGCCGAAAACAACTCCTTGTTGATCTGTGCGTTCAATAGTTCCACTACGCTTTTCTGCAACATTTCACATTCTCCATCGGCACAGGAACGTGCCTTTTTGTATTTTATCCAAATATACTCCTTTTTCCCCCAATTGGCAAAACATACCGTACCTGGTACCGAATTGGAATTTTGTATACAAAAACGTAAACGCGTACCAGGTACCTCAATCGAGAAAAATTCATCGATATATTGACGCACTATCCGAACTTCCCTATTATTGCCAATGGAAAATATTGCCAGGCGCAAATGAATATTGAAGGAGTCCGTCTTGTACGATTTATGCGATCTTCGCCGGCTGGTCCTGGACCTCCGCCATTTTGAACAGACTTTGAAGGATACCACCGCTCTCTCGCTCAACGAAGCACTCTGCCTGTGCCAGACCGGGAAAGGCAAAGGGGATCCGGGTAGCCTATCGGAGGAATTGGAACTTTCCCCGTCTCGCTTGAGCCGAATCCTCGACGCGTTGGAAAAGCGGGGACTGTTGCAGCGGACCATATCCCGTGACGATCGCCGGGCAGTATCGATCCAGCTCACCGACGCGGGAGCGCAGCTGGTGGCGACCCTGCACTGTACTGATATAGCCATTCCCCACCATCTTGAGGAAGCAATCGAAATTCTGCATGCGAACAGCTTGCAGCCAGGAGAAACCATATGAAGACTTACATTATCGTCGGCGGCGTCGCCGGAGGTGCCGGAACCGCAGCACGGTTGCGCCGACTTGACGAACAGGCACGGATCATCATGTTCGAGCGTGGCGAACATATCAGTTATGCCAATTGCGGACTACCGTATTATGCGGGGGGAACCATCACCGAACGTTCGCGTCTGTTTGTCGTGACCGCCGAACGTTTCAACGAGGTGTTCGGAGTCGAAGTCAAGACTCGCCATGAAGTTGTCTCGATACACAAGGAAGAGCAGTTTGTTCGGGTAAAGGACCTCCAGACAGGAAAGGAGTTCGACCAGTATTACGATACCTTGGTGCTCAGCCCTGGAGCGGCCCCGATCCGTCCCCGGATTCCCGGCATCGACGATCCTGCCATCTATTCCCTCCGTTCGGTCAGCGATGTCGATGCGATAGTCCAGAAGCTCGAGAACTCGCAGACAACCCGGGCCGTTGTTGTCGGGGGCGGTTTCATCGGCCTCGAAATGGCCGAAAACCTCAAGGAACGCCAGATAAAGGTTACTTTGGTGGAAGCACTCGAACAGGTCATGAACGTGATCGACTACGACATGGCCGCTATTGTCCAGCAGCATCTGCGGGACAAGGGTATCCACTTGTACCTCAAGGACGGGGTGAAGAGTTTCGAACGCCAGAAAGGCGAGATCCTGGTCACGTTGGCCTCGGGCACGGTTATCGCCACCGATATGGTCATCCTCTCGATTGGCGTCCGCCCCGATACCAAGATTGCCCACGATGCCGGCCTCCGTCTGGGATCCAGCGGTGCGATTTCCGTCGACAACCAGTTCACCACCAGCGATCCCCATATCAAGGCCGTCGGTGATGCGATAGAATTCCCCAGCCCCTTCACCGCCAAACCGGTCACCGTCCCCCTTGCCGGACCGGCCAACAAGCAGGCAAGGCTTTGTGCGGAGGCAATTGTACACGGCAGCTGCAAACCCTATACCGGAACCATAGCGACAAGCATCGCGAAGATATTCGAACTCACCGCCGCCTCCACCGGAATGACCGGCAAACAGTTGAAGATGGCTGAGATCCCATACGCCGAAGTGACCACCCATGCGGGTAGCCACGCAGGCTATTATCCCAACTCCCTCCAACTGGCGGTGAAGATCCTCTACGATCCACAATCCGGAACATTGTACGGCGGACAATCGGTCGGATATGACGGAGTCGACAAACGTATCGATGTCCTTGCCGCCTATATCAAGAAGGGTGGAACCATTGCGGACCTCACCGAATTCGAACAAGCATACGCACCCCCCTATTCCAGTGCGAAGGACCCGTTGAACATGGTGGGATTCGTTGCACAAAACGCCATGGATGGAATAAGCCGCCTGACAACCTGGGAAACCGTCGAAGAGCTTCGTGCGAACCAAGCGTTTTTCCTCGATGTCCGCACTCCTGAGGAATTCGACCTCGGGTTCATTCCGGGAGCGGTGAATATCCCCCATACGGAAATCCGCAACCGACTGTCTGAAATACCGAAAGACCGGCCGATCGTAGTCTATTGTGCTATTGGTCTGCGAGGATATCTGGCCGAACGGATGCTTCGCCAACACGGCTTTGCCGACGTATACAACCTCACCGGCGGGTATCGCACATGGCATGCCGTCGACAATGAACGGGATGCCTTGCAGCACCCGCAGGAGGCCCAGGTGGCGTTGTTCACCACCAGCGTCGGCGAGGAGGATGGTAGTCCCCGTTCTCCGCAATCCGAGTCGATCACACTGGTCGATGCCTGTGGCTTGCAGTGTCCGGGGCCCATCTTGACCATGAAGAAGTCGATGGATGCCCTGACCAGGGGAGATTTCCTGCGCGTACTTGCAACAGATCCGGGGTTCACCAAGGACGTCCAATCCTGGGCCCGGTTGACGGGCAACCGCCTGGTTTCGTTGGAAACGAAGGATGGTACGATAGAAGCCGTATTGGAGAAGGGCCCGGGTAGCGCTTTCGGCCATGCCCCGAACACAACCGCAGCTCCCGTCCAAGATGGCGCATCGATCATCGTGTTCTCCAACGATATGGACCGTGTGCTGGCGGCGTTCGTCCTCGCCAACGGTGCGGCCGCGACCGGACGCAAGGTGACCATGTTCTTCACCTTCTGGGGTCTTACCGTATTGCGGACCAAGAAGACGGGCAAGGTGAAGAAGGATTTCATGGGCAGGATGTTCGGTATGATGTTGCCCAAGGGCATGGACGACCTGTCCCTGTCGCAGATCAACTTCGCCGGAATGGGACCCAAGTTGATGAAGCGGCGTATGCGGCAGAAGCATGTCGACCAGCTGCGTTCCATGTATACCCAAGCCCGCATGGCAGGGGTTCGCATGGTAGCCTGCCAGATGTCCATGGATATCATGGGGATCCCAGCGGTAGAATTGCTTGATGGTGTCGAGATCGGTGGTGTGGCGACCTATATGGAAGCCGCCTCGGAAAGTGGAGTCAACCTGTTCATCTGATGTACCGTGTGGTATACTGCACATTCGGTGCAACCAAGGGGAGACCGGTTCGGGTCTCCCCTTTTTGCCTAATTTTCTCGGGAGGTATCTTCGAATGATCTACAGGCCTTTTGGCAAGACCGGAAAATCGGTGTCGGTGATCGGCATGGGCGGCATGCGGTTCAAGAAAGAGGATTATGCGCACGGCGACTACACACGAGCGGTTGCAGTTGTGCACAAGGCCCATGAATTGGGGGTCAACTATTTCGATACCGCTCCGGGGTACTGCGATGATACCAGCGAGAAGATCTTTGGTGAGGCATTCAAGACCATGGACCGTTCAACCTACCATGTGTCGACCAAATGCGGACTCTGGAACGCCCGGACCGCCAAGGAAGCGCGCGAGATGATCGACCAGTCGCTCCAGCGGCTCGGTGTCGAAACCATCGACTTCTACAACATGTGGTCGGTGAAGACTCTGGACGATTACCGTGAATACCTGAAGAAGGGGGGCGTGTACGAAGGGGCTCTGGAAGCCCAACGCGAGGGACTGATCACCCATATCTGTTTCACCACCCACCTCAATGGCGAGGATATCGCGAACGTAGCCCACGACGGCATATTCGAAGCGGTGACCCTTGGTTACAATGCAATCAACTTCGCCTACCGGCAGAAGGGAATCGATGCCTGTCACGATGCTGGCCTCGGTATAGTGACCATGAACCCGCTTGGTGGAGGTATCATTCCCGCCCACCCCGATTACTTCTCCTTCCTCAAGCGAGGAAAATCATCCCTAGCAGTCTCGGCATTGCAGTTCATCCTTTCCCAAAATAAGGCCACGTTGGCCATACCCGGATTCAGTACCGTTGAAGAGGTCGAGGAGAATGTCCTTGCCGCCCAGGACCTGCAACCTGTCCCCGAAGGATACCTGGAAGAAATGGCAACCCACCTGACCAGCGAACTCAACTCGCTTTGCACGACGTGTGCCTATTGCGACTCATGCCCCGAGGAAGTTCCGATTCCAAAACTGCTCGATTCCTACAACATGCACATCCTAGGTGGTGGGGACGACCAACAGATGTTTGCCCGTATGAAGAATCATTGGGGAGTCGATCCCAAACTGGCGGCACACTGTATCGCATGCGGTCAATGCGAACCCTTGTGCACACAAAAGCTCCCTATTATCGAGCGCTTGGCGTACATCGCCAACGCCAGCAGGCAATAGGTCGGCACGATATGTCGGTGGGCAAACACAAGCGTGTGCACAGTTTCGGACAGCTTCTGGTCACCTACAGCGTGCTGCTGGTGACCACACTGCTCGTATTGGGATCAATCCTGTTCGCCATTATCTTCGCGCAGCTTTCCACGGTCCAGCAACAGACCTCCCGTTATGCCACGGTCATGCAGTTGGCCTCGCACCTGTCCGCACAGCGGGAAGCCTTCAACCGACTGGTGTTCAACACCACTACCGAGGAACAGAAGATCAGGGCCTTGAGCGACTTGTCCGGTGCCGAGATCCGGGCAAGGTTGATGCTCCAACGCCTGGAGATTGCCTTCGATGTAAGTCCAGACCAGTATTTCCTGCTCAGGGGTATCCACAACGGCCTCGATTTCATTTCCCAGCAAAAACCGTTGGTGCTGGACAAGTTGCCGCTAGATGTCGCCGGCTATACCCGATACTACATGATCGACACGACATTCAACTACCTGGACAATTACGTATATGCGCGATTCCTCTCGAGTGCGGTCACCCAGGATGCCGAAGCGGTCGAGCGCATGCAGGCCTCGATCTCCCATATCAGGACCCTGGCAATGCTGCTGGTCTTGCTGTTTGCCGTTATCTACACCTTCGCGATCGTCATGATTGTACGGTCGTTGGTGCAGCCGGTGCGGGCGATGGTCGACACCGCACGTGAGATCACGAAAGGCAACCTGGAGACTCCCGATCTACCGGCAGTCGGGCCAAGCGAGATCCGCTTTCTGGAACAAAGCCTGAACTCCATGAAAACCAGCCTCAAGGAACGGATTGAAACCTTGGATGAGAATGCCAAACTCGAGAAGCGCATCCACGTGCAGGAACTGCAGCAGGTGAAGGTTAAGCGGGAACTTGACCGCGCCCGGTTGCTGACACTCCAGGCCCAGATAAACCCCCACTTCCTGTTCAACGCCATGAATACCATTTCCCGCACCGCCCTGTTCGAGGATGCCGAGGATACGGCCGAACTGGTGACCGACCTTGCCGGCATATTCCGCTACATGTTGGACCAGCGCACGACAGTCTCTTTGCGTGAGGAACTGGAGTTCATAGGAAAATATCTGAAAATCCAGAAGATCCGTTTCGGCGAACGCCTCGAATACGCCCTCGAGTGTCCCGAAGAACTGCACACCATACTGATCCCGCCGTTGATCATTCAACCGTTCGTGGAGAATGCGATTATCCATGGACTTGAACCGTTGGAGGATGGAGGAACCGTACGTATCGCCATAGAAAGCATCAAACGGAAACTTTTCATCACCATCGAGGATACGGGAGTCGGTATTGCCGATGCACAGCGCGAGATAGCGCTGGGATCACAGGCTGCGAACGACAACACCCATATCGGGATGGCGAATGTGTTGGAGCGCATCAAGTTGTATTACGGCAGTACTTCCCATATGGAGGTCAGGCCCCGCGAACCGAGCGGAACGGTTATCCTCCTGACCTTGCCGATCCGAAAACAGGACCGGTTGGGGGCGGTGTGACATGTATACGTTGCTTATTGCCGACGACGAACAGCTGGAACGGGATGCGATAGACCTGTTGGTCACCAAGAGTTCCTTGGCATTGCATACCATCAAGGTGCGCAACGGGAGGGAAGCTGTCGAGGCCGTACAGTCCACCAAGGTCGACATCGCCTTGCTCGATATTCGGATGCCGGGACTTTCGGGCATCGAGGCCGCACGGCGCATAGCCGAGATAGCGCCCGATTGCCGCGTGGTATTCCTCACAGCCTGGAACACCTTCGATTTTGCCCTGGGGGCGATACGTCTCGGAGCGAAGGACTATCTGGTAAAACCTGCATCCGCAGGAGAAGTCGTCGCGCTGCTGACCCGTCTCGTTTCCGAACTCGGACAGGCTGCCGAAAATACCACCGCTCGGGGAGTGGAGGATATCCGAAAGATCCTCAAGCAATTCAACCGGAGCTTTTTCGCCTCCCTGAAGTACGGAATGGTATCCGCCGACGCCATGCATGCCTACTTTGCATTGGAAGGGATCCACGAAGAGCAGGGAATAGCGTTGATCTTCGATGGCATCGAAGCCCAGGAGTTGTTGCCCTTGCTCGAAAGGAGTGTGCAGTCGACACCGTTCAAGGCCTGCTACTTCCCATCTGTGGACCGAATCAGCGTCCTGCTCTTCTCCACGAAGGCCGAAGCAGTATCGGCCAGGTTCAATCCGGAAGACATTCTCGTCTCCTGCCCGCTGTGCCATGTCGGTATCGGACGCCCATTCGACTCCCTTGAGGATATTCCACGGGCTCTCCGTCAAGCTTCACAGGCATATTTTCTTGCTGTCCGGAACAACAAGCCGTTGGTGGGATTCGACGATTTTGAAATCCAGCGCTCCTTCGCCTCGGAATCGGAGATCGAGCAGCACGAACAGGAGCTTGTGGCAGCTGTCATGGATGCCAGGTTGCCCGATGCACGCAGACTCGCACACCGGATCCAGGATATGCTGGCCTTCACGTCCGGGGAAAACCAGCAATTGGTTCTCGACAGGACATATGAGATGGTGCTGGTGATGACGCGGACTATCAAGGGAAGGATTGCACATTTTTCCCATGAACCGGTGTATAAGAGCTCGCTCATGGAACTCGAACGGTATTTCATGGATTTTCTCGATGCGGCATGTACGGTTGTGGGGATGGACAGGAAGGACAAGTATATCCGTTTGTTCAAAGAGGTCGACGACTACATGAACGCCCAGTATGCCCAGCCGATCTCGTTGGAGCACATGGCCGAATTCGCCAACCTCAGCCCCTCCTACTTCAGCAAACTGTTCCGGGACTATATCGGATCGTCCTTCACCGACCACCTTACAGAAATCCGCATGCGCGTGGCGAAACAGATGATCCGTACAGGCATGAAGATCCAGGAGGTTTCTGCGCTGACAGGATTCTCGGATTACAGTTATTTTTCCCGTGTGTTCAGAAATACCGTGGGGTTGTCCCCCAGGGAATTCCAGCAGGAACATAAAATTCCAACATAATTCCTGAAATTGGTACAGAACTTGGATTTTCTTGCGAAAAATTCCCCCAATCGTACGATTGTCTATCTATCGACTTGAAAATCGCCACCGTATACTTTGGTTATCACAATGATTTCCAGGAGGAAAAATATGAAAAAAGTATTGCTCGCCATGCTCATGGTCAGCCTGTTGGTAGCTCCGTTGTTCGCCCAAGGACAAACTGAAAGCGCCACCGCCGCGAAGCCGATCGTGCTTCGGCTCGCAGACAACCAGCCCGACAATTATCCTACAGTCGTGGGGGATCTTGAATTTGCCCGTCTGGTTGCCGAACGCTCCAACGGCCGGATAAAGATCGAAGTTTACAACAACGGACAGCTCGGTGACGAGAAGTCTGCGATCGAGCAGGTCCAGTTCGGTGGAATCGACTTCACCCGTGTATCGATATCTCCGCTCTCCAACTTCAACCCCCTGCTCAATGCCCTGCAGATGCCGTATCTCTATCGCGATGCCGACCACATGTGGAAAGTGCTCAACGGAGAGATCGGGGAGTATTTCCTCAACTCCATGACCGACCATGGGTTTGTCGGTCTCGTATACTACGATAGCGGCGCGCGTAACTTTTACAACTCGGTCAAGCCGATCTACACGGTCGCAGACCTCAAGGGCATGAAGATCCGCGTCCAGGAATCATCCTTGATGATGGGTCTTGTCTCCGCTCTCGGCGCTGTACCCACACCGCTTCCGTATGGTGATGTCTACAGTGCTTTGCAGACCAAGGTCATCGATGGCGCAGAGAACAACTGGCCTTCCTACGACACCTCCAGCCACTTTGAAGTCGCGAAGTTCTACTCCCTCGACCAACACACCCGTGTTCCCGAAATGATTGTCGCCTCCAAGGTCACCATGGACAAGCTTTCCGCAGCAGACCAGGAACTGATCAAGCAGGCCGCAAGGGATTCCGCTCCAGCACAGATCAAATCATGGGCGGATTTCGAGAAGAAGTCTGAAGCCAAGGTTGTCGCAGCAGGATCGAAGATCAATGCGATCAGCAACCAGGCCGAATTCGCAGCCGCAATGCAACCCTTGTACGACAGCTTCCTCAATGCCGAAGGCAAGGAGTGGGTTAAGAAGATCCAGGCTGTCAAATAGCTTGTGAAATACTGAATCCGTCGTGTATCATGAAGAGGGGATTCCGCAGGGAATACCCCTCTTCCATGCTTAAAAGGCTACCAAGGAGGTGCCGGACATGAAAGTGTTCAAGAAGTATCTGGATCGGGTGTTCAATTGGGCACTGATTCTTGCCATGGTCCTGCTTGTTGCCATGGTGATTATCGTGTTCATGAATGTAGTCATGCGGTACGGCTTCAACTCGGGTATTCGTTGGGCCGAAGAAGTATCGTTGGTCATCGTGATCTGGTTCACATTCATCGCCATGGCTTTGGGAGTGAAGGAGAACCTGCATATCAACATCACAGTCCTGCCCAAAAAGCTACCGCGGGTGTTCAACGATTCGCTGAATCTGATCAAATACATCCTGGAGATCTTTATCGGGATAGTCCTATTGTATTTCGGAATCGGATTGACACAGAATGCGGGACGATCGAAGTTGCCGGCAACTGGAATTTCGAATGCGGTCAACTACATAATTGTACCGATCGCGTCCGTGTTCATCATCCTGTATGCCGCCTATTTCCTCTATGTCGCCATCACCGACTTGCGACGCGTGGCCAATGCGAAGAAATCCGATACGACGGGAGGTGCATCACATGTCTGATCCAACAACGGCAACCGCCATCCTGATGGGCTCCTTCGTAATCCTATTGTTGCTGAAGTTCCCCATCACCTTCACATTGTTCATATCATCCGTATTCACCGCCTTATACCTCAACATACCGTTGATGTCTATCGTGCAACGGACGGTCAGCGGGGTGAATTCGTTCTCGTTGCTGGCAATCCCGTTCTTCATTCTTGCGGGCGAGATCATGGGGCGCGGTGGAATCTCCCGACGTCTGGTCGAGTTCTCCAACGCATTGGTCGGCCGGGTACAAGGTGGCCTGGCCCAGGTCAATGTACTCGCATCCATGTTCTTCGGAGGAATCTCGGGTTCCGCGGTCGCCGATGTCTCGTCGATCGGCACCATGTTGATTCCCATGATGGTCGACAAGGGATACGACGACGACTATTCGGTAGCCGTAACCGTCACCAGTTCCTGCCAAGGTGTCATTATTCCGCCAAGCCACAATATGATCATATTCTCGTTGGCTGCAGGTGGTGGCGTGTCTGTCGGCAAACTGTTCATGGGTGGGATTATTCCCGGTATCCTGTTGGGAGTGGCCCTCATGATTGTCAGTTACGTGATCGCGGTGAAGCGGGGATATCCCAAGGAAGAACGATATGGTCTCAAGAGGACCTTGAAGGTCTCCCGTGACGCTGTATTGGGTTTGCTCACGGTCGTGATCATTATCGGCGGAGTCGTTTCAGGTGTGTTCACCGCGACCGAATCGGCCTCCGTGGCAGTGGTCTATGCATTCATCATTACGTTCCTGGTCTATCGCGAAATCTCGATAAAGGAAATTCCCAAGATACTGCTGCATTCGCTCCGGACCTTGGCCATGGTCATGAGTCTGATCGCCGCGGCAAGCGCATTCGGTTGGCTGTTGGCATATCTGCGTATTCCCCAAGCTGTCACGATGTTCCTGTTGGGCATATCGCACAGCCCGGTCGTACTGCTGCTGTTGATCAACGTCATGCTGTTGGTGCTCGGGGCGATCATGGACATGGCTCCCTTGATCATCATTGTCACACCGATCCTCTATCCCGTTGTCGTCGGACAAATGGGTATGGACCCCATTCAATTCGGTATCATGTTGATCTTGAACCTGGCAATCGGATTGTGCACCCCACCGGTCGGTTCGGCACTCTTTGTGGGTAGCGCGATCGGTAAGATCTCGATAGAGAAAGCCACCAAGGCGATGTTGCCTTTCTATGTGGCGATGCTTGTGACGCTCATGCTGGTCACCTTCTGGCCCGGTCTCACCATGACACTTCCAAATATGATGTGAATCTGCGTACGATTATTGGCAGGAAGACGATCCACGACGGGTCGTCTTCCTTTGTATCCGGCGGTTTCGAACTTCAGGATATGACAAAGGGGCGTTTGGAACGCCCCTCATGTTCGTACCGAAGCAGGAGTCTAATAGTTGCGGGCAGCAATTTCGAAGTGGGCCTTGGAGTGTGCGCACACCGGACACACTTCGGGAGCCTTCTTGCCGACATGGATATGTCCACAAACTCCGCATTTCCAGATCTGCTCGCCATCGCGTGAGAATACCACACCCTCTTCCACGTTCTTCAACAGTGCGAGGTAGCGGGCCTCGTGCTCTTTCTCGATCTTGGCCACGCCTTCGAATAGCGCTGCAATCTTCTTGAACCCTTCCTCACGGGCAACTTCCGCGAACCCGGCATACATGTCGGTCCACTCGTAATGCTCGCCTTCGGCTGCCATTCTCAGGTTGGTCGCGGTATCGGCGATATCACCATTCTCCTGCAGCGCCTTGAACCACAGCTTGGCGTGCATCCGCTCGTTGTCGGCCGTCTCTTCGAACAGTTTTGCGATCTGCTCATACCCTTCCTTGCGCGCCTTGCTTGCCCAGTAGGTATATTTGTTGCGGGCCATAGATTCGCCTGCAAACGCATCGTGCAGGTTCTTCTCGGTTTTTGATCCTTTGAGTTCCATGTGTGCCTCCACTACTATGATAATTTCTCTGAATTGATTACAAATTATGATACCATTGCTCGCGATTATCCGCAAGGAGTATCAGAATCTTTATAGCAGGAATCCCCCCTGTTGCGGCGGTGGTTCGAGTGGTGCCAGTCCGCCGGTCATACGTTGGAACCGTATGCCCTTTTGCATCAGGTACTCCACCGCTTCGGTTTCCGTCGGGCAGGGGCAGGCCTTGTGGAATACCAGTGCACAGTTCACGGCGTCTTCAAGCGCATGGTGGGCCTGGTAGTCGAATCCGAAATGGCGCGACAGGTCGGTCAACTTGTGGCTGGGCAATTCGGGCCACACCTTCCTCGAAATCCGCACTGTACAGGTATAGCGGATCGAAGGGATCGGTAGTCCATACCAAGTCAACATCGCCTTCAAGATGCCGATATCGAACGGTGCGTTGTGTGCTATGAGCAGATCGTCTCCGATGAACATGAGCATGTCGGGCCACAAGGTCTCGAAGGTCGGAGCATCGGCAACATGCTCGGGACGAATGCCGTGGATAGAAATGTTCATAGGGGAAAAGTAGGACGAAGGCGGGTTGATCAGGGTGTAATAGGAATCGACGACCCTTCCATCCTCCATCTTTGCCAGTCCGACCGAACACGCGCTGATCGGGTCGTTGTTTGCTGTTTCAAAATCTATAGCGACATATCTCATCTCGTGCAAAGCTCCTGTTTTCCCATCATGATAGCAAGTATCGTCCGGTCTGTCTGTTCCATACCCTCATGGCTGATTTGCGTCAAATAGGAAAAACTCTGCAATGCATCCTTTCCAACGATTCCAGATTCTTCCCTCGGAGATATGCCTTTCAGTGCCAACCGGCTGCTGATCGCCGCCGCTTCCACACTGGAGTATATCTTGAGGGCACACGTTCCTTTCGCCCCGTCGCAAATGATACCGGTGAGATTGCCCACCATGGTGTTCACCGCACGGTCCATGGCTTCGACGCTACCACCTTGCAGGTACACCAGACCGCAAGCGGTTCCGATGGCGGCGGTAAAGGCGCCGCAAAGTGCCGACAGCCGATCCTTCTTGGCGGTAAGGACCAATGCCACCAGGTGGCTCGTGCACAGGGCACGGACAAGGTGGTCCGTATCGGCATGCAGATACCGGGCCATGACCAGCAACGGAACGGACACGGTAATACCTTGGTTTCCGCTCCCACTATTGATCACGACCGGAAGGGGACACCCGGCCATCCTCGCATCGGAGGCGGCCGCAGCATAAGCGGCGCCCAACACATACGCTTCGTTGAGCGAAGTCGGATGTTCCGGCAAACCCTCGCCCATGGTCTTGCCTACGGAAAGACCGAAATCGGTGACCATGGCGTGTTTGGCGATCGCAAGGTTGGTCTCGGCGCCATGCAGCACGAAATCAAAATCGGATGTATCTATCTTGGAGACAGCCTCTGCAATTTCGGCCAGGGAAAGGTGGGCAATCATATCGCTGGTGACGTCGTTTTCGGCCCCCTGGTGGTTGGAGGAGACCAGGGGTAGTTCCCCGAGCACCTTCTGGTCGCGCCGGAGTCTGGCGAACCGGTTGTGTTCACCGCTTATGACCGCCTCGGCCACATGGGAGGCACCGAATGCCGTCACACCGATGTAGACTGGCGGAACATTGTCTGCCAACGACAGGACAACCGTATTCTCGGCGGCAAACCGTGTGGCAATACGCTTCTGGTCCTCGGAGATTTCGGAAAGGATTCCAAGCCCGTTGGCGACGTCTCCTCCGGCAGCTCCCAAAGCGACGGCTGCCTGTATACCTCGGAGGGAACAATTGGGAAGACCCACACCCATGGCATTCTTGACCATGTCCCGGCTGGCACGGACTTCCAGCCTCACGATAGGCTCGTCGAGCAGCAACCGTGCCTTGGCCCCAGCCAATGCGGCGGCCGCAGGCTCGGTGCATCCCATAGCGATCATCAACTCTTTCTTAAGAAGCTGTAAAAACTGTTGTGCATCCATACGGTGAGTATACCACGATTTCCTGCAATTGCTCCATCGTGACGGTCAACCGGGAACAGAAGCGCTGAACACTTTTCCCTTAACGGTGATCCTATACGATTCGACCGAAGAGGCGACAACGAGGCATTCCCCTTGTGCAAGTTTGTGGGTCTGATTGTCTTTCACAATCTCCGCCGTACCTTCGCTGCAGAGGAGAAACTCGATCGAAAACCGATTGTCCACATGATAGGTTCCCCGCTCATACACACCAAGGAGAAAATCGTCGGTCGGGGCAAGGATGTTCAGACGATTGTTCGTATCCCGTATCTGCGGACACAGTCCTGCATTGTGGGCTTTGAATGCAAGGGTCTTCAGCAGTTCGGGTACATCGACCTTCTTGTTCGTCAGGCCGCCCCGCAGGACATTGTCGCTGTTCGACATGAGTTCGACTCCATGCCCACGGACATAGGCATGCAGGGTCCTGGGTTCGAGGTATACCGCTTCACCCTCCTCGAGGTGCAGGACCTGCAGGAAAAAAGGTGCGAACACACCGAGATCATCGGGATACGACTCAAGGCACAACCGGGCGATTCCGGCAGGTGTCAGCCATTTCCCGTCGACAGTGTAGGAATCTTCTTGAAGGACCTCGAGGTTTTCCTTGAACTCCGCCAACAACAGTTCCCGTTGTTCCTGTTCCAAGGTATAGAGCGTGGTAAAGAAACGTTGGAGCAGTTGCGTCTCGTCCTCTTCCCCCGGTTCCTGCAGGAAGGGAAATACCAGGGGGAACTGGTATGGCAGCAATCGCATGAGGTTTGCCGACAACTTCGGAATCGGGAGGAAGCCGCACATGGCCGTCACCGGCGTAAGCGCATAGAGCACCTCGGCCTTCTGGCGACCGTCCTTGTAGTTCCATTGGTCCTGGGGTATATCCACATGCCGCGGCAACTCTTCGGTATACCCGTGCAGCGCCTGTTCGGCACTCGGGTGCACCTGCAATGACAAAGGCTGGGCTATCGCGAGCACCTTCAACAGGAACGGCAATTCCTTTCCGTGTCGTTTCACCTGTTCCTCACCCAAGAAGGTCTTGTCGTGGTCCCGAAGGAAATCTCCCAGCGGTTCGCTGTCGGGCAATGCGGACTCTCCACCGGGGTGGGTCCCGAACCATAATTCTGCCTGGGGTTTCCCATCGGACTCCTTCCCAAGCAACGAGGGGATGAACGAATCATCCCCCCATGGGTAAGGTTGGACCTTCGGTGTGATCTTCACCATGTTCACAGATAACTCCATGGGTGTTTTCATAGAGCTATACTACCACGGTATCACGCCTTGCGATAGATGCGAGGCAAAAAGACCATTCCGACAACAAACAATGCGATCGCACCGACCCAAGCAACGATAGCGTTCAAGAACAGGCCGCCTAAGAGGAACCCTACCAGGGAACACACCGCAACGAACAGGGCGTAGGGCATCTGGGTGCTGACGTGTTCGAGATGCGGGCAGCTCGCACCGGTCGAGGAGAGGATCGTAGTATCCGAAATGGGTGAAGCATGGTCACCGAACACCGAACCTCCCAACACTGCGCTGACACCGAGGAACATGGCGTGGGACATGCCTTCCACAGGGAGTCCCTTGGCTTTGGCGAGGCCGGCGATAATCGGCATGGTGATCGGTATCATGATGGCGAACGTGCCCCAGGATGTACCCGTGGAGAACGCGATGAGTGCCGATAGGCCGAATACGATCATAGGTACCAATGCGAGGGGGAATCCACCAGAAACCACAGCTTCGGAAAGGAACGACGCCAATCCGAGACCACCATCTTCAGGAGCAGACTTGATGATGCTTCCGATGGTCCAGGCCATGGTCAAAATCAACAATGCGGGAACCATGGAACCGATTCCTTCCTTGAGAGCTTCGGAAGCTTCCTTGATGGTAAAGAGGCGACGTGCGAAATAGTAGATGAAGGTGATGGTCAGCGTAAAGATTACCGAATAGAACAGGGCGTACGACGCGTCGGTGTTGGCGAACGCATCTCCAAAGGACATGCTGGCCATAGCTTGGGACATGCTGGTGATGCTTTCCCCATCGATGGAACCGAGCCATGTGGTGACAGGAAAGAATACTACGGCCGAGATGATGAGTACGACAATAGGAAACAGCATATCCATCGGTTTGGCACGGTCGTTGCCACCGATATCGGCTACTTCTCCAGGTGCGTCGCCATACGCTTCATTGTAAAGGCTGCCGGTGGTCTCATGGTAGCGGTTGGAGGCTGCCATAGGTCCGAAGTCCCGGCTGGTGAGGATTATGACCAACACCATGATAATGGTAAGCAGCGCATAGATATTGTAGGGAATCGAACGGATGAAGAATTCGAACTCGGTGATCCCCAACTGTTCGAAACCCTCGGATCCCTTTACGATCGACATGACTGTGATGACCCAACTGGATACCGGTGCGATGATGCACACGGGGGCAGCCGTCGAATCGAGGATATAGGCGAGTTTGGCACGTGGGATACCGTTCTTGTCGGTGATGGGCCGCATGACGGTTCCGACCGCCAGGCTATTGAAGTAATCGTCGATAAAGATGATCAGACCGAACACCCAGGTCATGAGCAGGCTGGCCTTTCCGGTACGGACCCTGGAGGCTGCCCAACGGCCGAAGGCTTTGGCTGCCCCTGTCTTGGAAAGCAGTCCGACCAGCCCTCCCAGCAATGCGCAGAAGAGGAAGATACGGATATTCCATCCATCGTTCAGAGAGCCGGCGACAACGTCAGAAAGGTTGACGAGTGCGGCGAAGGGGTTCCCTCCCGCAACGATGAGAGTTCCCGAAAGGATTCCGAGAAACAATGAGATGACGACATCCTTGGTGATGAACGCCAATGCGATAGTGAGAACTGGGGGAATGAGTCCCCAAAGTCCAAAATCCGTCATAGTATACGCTCCCTTTTCATGGCCTTGCGGCAAGTGTGTTTGCAACGGTCAGCATACCACAACTGCGTGCACAGGTACAGTAATTATTTTACATTGTGTTCGTATAAGTAGCCCACAGTTACCTTAATAACATCTTTAATTACCGAATTGCACGAAAAAAGACCTCTCCCGAAGGAGAGGCCGCAATTTGTGAATTGAACGGAACTATCTTCCGTCTACACCTAGGTTGAACCTGACAGTCAGTGCATCGATCGGCTTGTCTCCGATTTCAGCACCGTATTCGCGCCAGTAGTACGAGGCGTCGATATGGATTACGAACAAGTCGAATCCAGCACCAAGTGAGAGATATCCTTTGTTGATACCGGCTCGGACATCGACCATGGAGAACAACTTGACTTCTACACCTGCCTTTATGTGGTCCAGATATGCATCTTCATCGGTCTGCATGCTCTCGGAAAGGGTGACTACGTCTACCAGATCGAAAGCGAAGGAAGGTCTCAGGAGCCGGCCAAGTCCGCCGAGCTCGGGAATCCAGCCGAATCCGAAATCTAGGGTCCACGGCACCGTGTACTCGTATTCGGTCGTTGTTCCGGAAGGTCCGGTATATGCAGGTTCGGAGCCAATGAATTCCATCATCTCGTTGACCCAATCTCCAGAAACATCGTACTGGGTCATGGTGTACTTGCCGTTGAGGTTCCGTGCTACCGCCGAGACCCGCAAGCCGACCGGAAGGTTCACGTTCACTCCGACATCGACGGGAACTGCCCAACCGGCTGCCACCGGGTACTCCGACATGAATTTCTGCGCGGGGTCGTCGTCATCGGCTATGTTGATGATTTCGTTCGCACCGATCTTGTTCGAATAGGCTTTGTATGTTGGTCTGGCCGTTGCTCCGACGTCGACCGACAAGACCTCCGGAATGAAGTCGAGCCTGAAGCCGAATCCGACCGAAGCCGCTGCGTTGATCTCGGCAATGATCTTGTCGGAGGTCAACTGGCCGTCGGTACTGTAGGTATGCAACTGCTCCTGCACCTGCATGCCGATTCCAAATCCACCGCCGGTGAAGGACATGGCCACATCGGTGGTCACCACTTCACCCCTGCCCGCGCTCACGATGCCCATGTACTTGTTCACCACAGTGGTGGCAAGAGTATCGGGATCCTCATTCTCCTGGATATCCTCGATGATTCCTGAGTCGATGATTGCCTTCGGATTGAAGACTGTCACCGATACGGCTGGAAGATAGAGGCTGAACCTGCGCGAGGCAAGGTTCGCCGGGTTCATGAAGAACGCATCCGCACCCGTGGCGGTCGAAAGTCCCGCTCCACCCATGGCTTCCGTCCTGGCACTGATCGGCCGGAAGGAGGTCGCCGGATAATAGAAGTCTGGAAAGGTATAGGCAAAGAGGCTTGAACCGACCAGAAGCAATACCAACAGACTGATAATCAATTTCTTTTTCATATTCCGCCTCCTTATACCGTCGGCTCGGTGCCAAAGAGATCATCAATGGCATCGGTTATGAGTGTGTTGTCACCAGGTAGGGCTTGTACCAACGCGTCCAGAGTTACCCTAATTGAACCATCGGTACCAAACTTTCCTGTATTAGCTTCCCTGAATGCGTCAAATGCGGCTCCCCAGTCCTCAATTTGATCAACAAATGCAGGAGGAGTTGTCGTCGATTTACCGGCTTCCACCCAATCGATCACATCGTTGATTGCCTGTTCGAATGTGATGGCAGGAAGTACAGCAACAGAACCAAGGAACGCATCCGCCTCGGTGAACACGACACTCAATACATAGTTGATCACATCGGTGAGTTCGAGTTCCACATCACTACCAACAAGTGCTGGTGCCAATTGTTCGTATGAAAGTCTAATCATTCTGAAATTGTTGATTGCTTGTGCAAGATTTTCAGAATCGATATCACCGAATTCATCTTTACCTATTGCGTTAATCACGGTATTGAAGATCGGTTCAATGAATGTCATCGCATCGTCTACAGTTTCTCCCTCAACCCGGGCCACATCTCTCGAACCAGTGGACGATCTTCCCAAGAGTTGATCCAGGAGGTCCGGATCATCAATCAAGCTGGTAAGCATATCATCCAGACTAATGGATCCCGTGGCCGACAAGGTATTTACCATCTCGACGACCTGAAGCGCATCGGAAACAAATGCATCCAAATCGGACTTTTCTTCCGGGGTAAGTGTATCAGGATCCTTCGCCAGCACAGTCTCAAGCGCTTGTGCCTTCTCATACACCTCCACAAGCAACACCAACGTTACAAGATCTCCCTCGGTAACCGGGTCGCCGATTGTAATCCCCAAGTCAGTCTCAATATCTGCGACTGCGTCTGTAACCTTGGCCGGGACTGTTGTGGTCAGAGGCTTTGTCAACTCTTCCTTCAAAGCTTCCGTCTTTTGTGGCGAGAGGAGAGCTTCAGTGATCTCGGTCTTCACCGCCTCTACTTCTGCTTCATACTCGGCCTCGCCTTCTGTTGTAGTGGTATCGATGGCGGACAAATTGCTTGTCGCATCAACCACAGCCGCACCTTGCGAGGTGTCTATCGTTACGAGCCCATTCTCCGCATAGATATTTGTGCCCGTCTGTCCCATGAAATCGCTTAGAGTGCCAAAAATATCCCCATCACACGAAACGATGGCGAGCAATAGAATCGGTACTAACAGGAACGCCAATTTCCTCATTCTCATACTTGGTCCTCCTTGAAAAGGGTATCTCCCCTGACTACAGGGTATACTTTTCTATAACAATCGACTAGTGGCAACTTCGTTTAACACACATATTCGTCATATCACATGATTTATAACTGGTTTTTTCCACTACAACTACCAACATAAACACCTCTAGGTTGCAAATGTAACACCAAAATATTGACATGACAATTAAAAACATGCTATTTAAAAATAGTAACCATTATTAGTTGAGGAACATGAAAAAGATCGAGAAGAAAGGAACCGTAAAGCGTATTGCTCTGACCATAGCGGGCGGCATCAGTCTGTTGCTTGGTGCAATAGGTATAATTTTGCCTATACTCCCCACAACTCCGTTCGTATTGTTGTCAGCGGCTTGCTTTTCCCTCTCCAATCCGCGTATGGCGAAGAAGTTGGAGGAGAGCAGGATATTCGGCAGCTATCTGCGGCACTGGAGGACTCATGAAGGTGTGCCCCGCAAGACCAAGATCAGGGCAATCATCTGGCTGTGGCTTGGCCTAGGTATCTCGGCGGCACTAGTCGGAACCCCGCTTGTCATTATCGTGCTGGGAACAATAGGAACTATCGTCACCCTGCATCTGATCCTAATCAAAACCCAGAAGGAGAAGCCTGATGAAATACTCGCGCCAACGGGAATTGATTCTTGAGACATTGAGACGATCCGAAATCCACCCGACTGCCGAGGAAGTGTATGTGGCCGTGAAGAAACACCTGCCGAACATAAGTCTGGGCACCGTCTACCGGAACCTCGGCCTTCTTGTCGGACTGGGGAACGTGCGCAAGCTTGAGACAGCGGGATCGAACAAGGTGCGGTACGACGGACGTGGGGATGAGCATTGCCATCTGGTCTGTTCATCCTGCGGCAATATAACAGATGTCGACCTCGGTATGTTCACCGCGATCGACATCAGGTTGCACAATGAGACGGGGTTCACCGTTTCCGAGCATGGCATCGTGCTCAAAGGAATCTGCGCCGACTGTTCGGCAACAACCTCCCGTTGACCATGTTTAGCGGTTAGGAGAAGAACAATTCCTTCACCACCTCAAGATTCCGCTGTTCGTTGAGCTGCTCGCTCTCATACATCTCGTCGATCCGCTTCTTGTAGAACTCGATTGTCTTGTATCGGACGAGCTTCATGGTCGAGTTGACCAGACCGTCGGCTTCACTGAACGGCTTGGCGATCAGGGCGAACCGTGACGGAATCCACTGCGAAGGTATGCTCTTCATAGCTATCGGTTCATATGCACGCAAGACGTCGAGAATCCGTCGCAACGTAGCTTCGGGCGTCTGCAGATGCTCCTCGGCGATCAGCTTCTTCACCAGATCTTCCTGGAGGGTGACCAACGCGGATGTAGTCGGCTTGTGGTCGTTGTAGACCAGCAGCTGGTTGAGCATCTCGGTATGGTTGACCATGACCTCCTCAACTTCTTCCGGTGAATACTTCTCGCCATCCTTACCGATCAACAAGGCTTTTGCCCGACCGGTAACCACCAGGAACCCATCCTCGTCGTAATACCCGAGGTCACCCGTCCACAACCAGGTCTCCCCGTTCTCCACGCGCAACACTTCCGCTGTTGCCTTGGGATTCTTGAAGTACCCCTTCATGACATTGTCGCCCTTGATGACGATCTCCCCACGTTCCCCGACCTTCGCCTCCTCGGTGTCGCTCTTCATGATGCGGCAGGTTACTGTCGGCGCAACCGTACCCGAAGTTCCGAACTTGTAGCGTTCGGGCGAGTTGGAACTGATTATGGGTGCGGCCTCGGTCAAGCCGTAGCCTTGGTATACCGGTACGCCGATCGCGGCGAAGAAATGCTGTTGCCGGGCTTCGAGCAATGCCCCACCCCCGACACAATACTTGATGCGGTTGCCGAACACCTTGCGGAGTTTTGGAAACACCAGCAACGAGGCTATGGAATAGGGTACGAATGTGGCCAGCTGGACTCCGAGCGAGGGCTTGTTGAATCCGTCGCCATTGCGTTTGATGCCGGCTTGCAGCCCACGTTGGAAAATGCCATCGATGAACGGACCCTTCTCCGCGATTCCCTGGGTCATCTTCTTCATGAAATTACCGCTGATAGAGGGAACGGTCATGAGGAACACCGGGTTCACCTCGCCCAGGTTCTTCGGAAAATTGCGGATGATGGCGGCATTGCTCCCCCGTGCATCGACGAAGTGCAGCGTGATGCCCTTGAGCATCGAGGTATAGATACCGACCGTGTGAGCGAAGGAGTGGTCCACCGGCAACACGATCAGTGTCTCGAAGGTCTCTTCGGGAAGCTTGAACAATTCAACGGCATCGTGGCTGTTGGCCCAATAGTTCAGGTGTGTCAGCATGATGCCCTTGGGATTCCCGGTCGTACCCGAGGTGTAGCAAATATTGACCGTATCGTTCTCATCTATCTTCGCCACGACCGAGTCGACCATATCGGGAACCCGCATGAGGATATCTTCACCAGTGGCGGTCAGCACATCCCAAGTGACATAGTCGACACCTTCTTTCCATCCGTTCTCCTCGATTTGCCGTTGCAACCGGTCGTCGGGGGAATCGAGATAGTACAATACCGGCTTGTTCTCCATGGTGGCGATAGCTTTGCAGACGTTGTCCAGCGTATTGGAACTGGCTACGATTCCCTTGGCTTCACTGTGGGTGAGACGGAAGGCGATTTCCTCCGGATTCAACTTGATGGAGAGTGGGACCGAGATGCAGCGGGCCTTGATGACACCCAGCTCGGCGATAATCCATTCCGGACGACCTTCAGCCAAAACCCCGAAGGTAGACTCGGGCTCTATCCCTTTTGCAATGCAATATGCCGCAAACTTGTCCGAGTCGTTGTCGACCTGACAATACGAATAGGGGGTCCACCCGGCATCGGTCTTCTTGGTTGCATAAGCGCGCGACGGAAACCGTTGGGCCGCCTCATGTAGCATCCGTATGATTGTTCTCATCGTCTCACTCCTTGTGATACAGGACAACACACGCCTTGGGTGGCGTGTGTCCTCTCGGTGAGAATTTTAACATAAAAAAGGGCATTGTCAAAATAAAAGGTATCAAATTCCAGAGCAAACCAAGTTTTAATTAGCGTCTGTTTCCCAAACTGCCACAATGGGTAAAGTATCGCACCTTACGTTTCCTGCACTCGCTCGGGAGAGGTACCAGCAAGCAGGTACCTTTCCTCTCGCTTCGTTTGGAAATAAAAGACTTGAATTAGTCATGTATTTTCTATAAAGCAGCCTTCGGAGGATTGTCCAAGTCTATGCTCACGGCAAAGTCGAAGAGATTGCCGTTGTAGAGCGCATAGTTGATCGCTACCGGCGTCTCGTCCTTCAGGCATGCGGTATTCTTCATCCACAAATGGGCTGTCCCATTACGCGCTCCGAGGAGATTGCACTGTTCGTCATCGGGAATCACCGCCGACACCGAACGGTGCAGCGTCACGATCTTTACCCCGGTGCACAATTCGTACACATCGAGGAAAGACCGTCTGACCAACATGTCCCTGTCTATGATATTGGAGATGCTTTCCGGCATGAAGATGCTCATGACGGCGTACGGATGGTCGTCGACCAGACGCAACAACCGTATCCGGACTATGCCTTCCCCGCTCTCCAGGTTCCGCTTGAACAACGGCAGCATGGTCTTTGCCAATTCGGTCTTGGGACCATAGGTCGCATCCTCGAGGATACGGTTGAAAATCCGTGTATCGTATTCCACACCGTCTTGGCTAACAAGGCCGTTGCGGTACTCCGAATACTGCTTGGTCTTGCAGACAAAGGAACCCTTTCCACGGGCACGACGGATCAAACCCATCTGCACCAAGTCGTCGAGCGCCCTCCGCACAGTGATCCTGCTCACGTCATGCTTCTTGCATAGTTCAAGCTCGGTCGGAATCATCGCGTCCTCGGGCCAATACCCGGACAATATCTTGTTCTGGATATCCATAAAAACCGATTGGTACTTCAATTGCATCATTTTACCCCGTATGCATACATAAATGGTATATCAATAGTAATGCGGCCACCTTTTATTATCAAGCCCCGTTTTAACGGAATCTGTCACTCGGCTTGACCCTTCCCCATGTACCACCTTATCCGGCGAGCTCATCCAAAACCAGCGAATCGATTACGACCCCGTCGAAATCCTTTATGCGACATTCGTGCCTGCTATAGACCATATAGGTATGTGCCCGGTCCAGTTTCGGTAACGAGACGGAACCAGGATTCATGAAATGGACTCCATCGCGCTCTTGCAGAAGATGGATATGGGTATGGCCGAACAACAGGGTGTCTCCCGATGCCATGGGAGGCGGATTCCCGTCATGATAGCGATGCCCATGGGAACAATAGAACCGGTGCCCGTCCACCACAATCCAAGCCGAATCGGCCAATGGGAAGCGCAACACCATGGAATCGACCTCGGAATCGCAATTCCCGCGAATAGCGATGATCTGTTCGGATCGTGCATTGAGCAACTCGACCACGGCCTTCGGATCATACCCGTCGGGTAGCGGATTGCGTGGACCATGGTACAAGAGGTCTCCCAGAAGAATCAACTGCGAGGCCTGTTCGGCCTCGCATGCATCCAAAAGACGTCGGGTCCAGAGCGCGGACCCATGAATATCCGAAGCAATGACAATTGCCATCCACTACCCTCGCATGTGTTTGTACAACTCTTCCAAATGCCGTCCGATATGGTGGAACAGCAGGTCGGAATATTGCTTTTCATGAAGTTTCCACAACTTGTAGAGGCGGTCCTTGTACACATACTCGCCCTTGGCATCCTTGGTCGAGAGGATCGGTCCGTAGGTGATGTGTATCAATTGCCGCGCGTCGTTGTGCTCGAACAATTTCAACAGGGCCTTGTCTGACAGGGTATCCAGGTCGGGAATCCTGGTGATATCGGTCGTCACGTGGTAATACTTGGTGACTTCGTCGAACTTCGAGAGGGCAAACGCATGGATTTCCCTGTAGAGTTTCGGATCGACCATGGCTACGACCTTCATGGCTTCGAGCCAGTTGGTTCCTGCGGTCTTCACATGGAACCGCCCCTTGGTCAATCGTCCGAAGATCGGGAACACCATGAACTTGTCCGATCCGGAGTGGAGGCTGATCTTGTACCCGAAATAGCGGGAAATAGCGGCATGGTCGACCAACTCGGCCTCGAACTGCTTGATGTCTCCGATATAGTCGACACCCTTCTGGAACTCACCGCAGAAACGGGGAGCGATCGTCGCGAACTTCACTCCGCGGGCTGTCAGCTCGTTGGCGACAAAGAAATGCTCCAATGGAGAAGTCGGCGTGGTCGTCTCGTCGATCGAGATTTCGAAATCGGCATCGTAAGTGCCATCGGCAAAGAATGTGGTATATATGGAAGTGGCGAAATCGAGCACTTCTCCATAGACCATTGACATCCGCTTGAACGACTGTTCATCGAAACTGACCGAAACGTTCTCGCCGAGATCGAAGGTCTTGCCGATATACTTCTTCTCCAGCTCGGCGTTCGGAACATACCGCTTGTCCAATTCCGCGACGGACATGGATTCGAACTCATTGTGCATATGTTCGCTGCAATCCAGGGTGATCATGGTGAATCCGAGCTTGAGCGCCATGGCGACTTCTTCGGGCTTCTTCAAATGGTCGCCATCTGCACCAAAACCCTTGCGATACCCGTCGCGGAAGACGGCAAAGGTCGCAGCGTCCAGGACATCCTCGTAGGTGCGTTGGGTCAGGTTCAATTCACGGATCGACTGCTGGGCAAGGATGGGATACGCATCGTATTCCTGGAACACCCTGATATGGCCGGGAGCAGCGATACCGAGGCGATCCCCGACTCCAACTGTCCGGTCCTTCTGCAAGACCCGCACGGGAGCCGTGAACGGAAACAATTTTCGCAGCACGTTGGCATTCGCGTGGGTCGTGGGAGCCGCGACACATTCGACGCCATCGACATCGAATTCCACGCCGTTGAAATCCCAATCCTTACCGACTGCGACAATGAGTGTCTCACCGGCATCCTCCGCCATAAAAACAGTACCGCCATCGACAACATTGATCGATAGCGGATATACCCCATATGCGACAGGGTCGACCTTTGCCCCTACCAGGGGTATGAAATTCTTGTAATTCTTCATGAAGCCTCCTTCCGAACCATTTCGGTATTTGGTACGCTAACCATACCATGTTTACGCGATAACGGCACCTCCAAAATGCCCTTCCGATGCCTCAAGTATGTAAAAATGTCGTGATTTCCCGCTCCAATTCACCAAAGGCTCCTACGAAGCGGTCCAAGATACCATCCAAAGTCCGGGGATCTCCTGCCGCCGCCCGCTGCATTTCAGCGGCAATAGCCGAGAGCGCCGCTGCGCCAATGGTCGAACTGCTCCCCTTGACCTTATGGGAGAGTCCTTCCACCGCTGGCCAATCCTGCCGATCAATGGCTTCTCGTACCATCAGCACCGTCCCGGCATGCTCTGAGAGGAATGTCTCCAATACCTTGCGATACAATGCTTCATCCCCCCCGACCCGCCCACATCCGCCCTGGACATCCAGCACTGCCCGGGTCGACAAGACCTGATGCTGTTCCTGCGGGTCCCCTGCCTTGGGCACCGTCCCCTGCAACGAGTGCAATATGGTAGCCACCAGTTGTTTCGGATCATAGGGCTTCGGGACGATCCGGGAGAATCCCGCCTGCCGACACCGTTGGTCGATATCCCCGACAACATCGGCGGTTGTGGCGAAAATAGGAATCGCTGCGTCCATCTTCCTGATTCTGCGCGTCGCCTCGAAGCCATCCATGACATCCATGTGCAAATCCATGAGAATCAGGTCGATAACATTCCCCTCTGCCTCGAAAAGCTCACACCCTGCCTTCCCGTTCTCGGCGATGGTGGGAACAAATCCCGCCTGGGCCAACACCTCCTTGGCGATCATCTGGTTCACCGGATTGTCCTCGACAACCAATATCCTGAACGCCTGGCCATCGGTGGCTTCACGCTGTCTCGGATCGGAAAGCTTCCTATCCACAACACTCTCGCTGAACAGTTCGAGCATGCTGTTGAACATGAGCGAAGGTAAAACCGGCTTCGGAATGACCAGGTCGGCACCCGAAATCCTGAAATGCTGCCCGGAATCCCCGGTATCCTGCTCGACGAACACCACAGACTTCGGACGAGTATCGGGGGGATACGACTCCTGTATCTCGTTCAGCAGATCCTGTACCGCCTCGTCGACAGATGAGTCGATCATGATCAACCGGTAGCGGGGAAGGCCCGTGTCCGAATCATTGTGCAAAAGGGTCCGGGCCATGCGGGAGGAACCGATATAATCGCCAGGGGAACCGAACCGCCGCAGGGCTACTTCGATCGATTTCCGGGTCTCCTCCTCCTTTGCGACCACCAGGATGTTGAGTGCGGAAAAATCGACCGAAGAAAGCTTGCGGGTATCCTCGACAGCTCCCTCGATATCCAGGTCGAACGGAAGTTCGACGGTGAATACCGATCCCTTGCCCGTTTCGCTCTCGACGGCGATTGAGCCATCCATCATCTCGACCAGACTCTTGACTATCGAAAGCCCCAGACCGGAGCCGCCATATTTCCTCGCGGTGCTCGCATCGGCTTGGCTGAACGGTTTGAACAGGTTCCCGAGCACTTGCGGAGACATTCCTATGCCGGTATCCCGCACCTCGAATTGGATGCGGCAGGAATTCCCAAGCTGCTGCATGCAGGTCACACGGAGGCCCACCGTGCCTGTCTCGGTGAATTTTATCGCGTTGTGCAACAGGTTCGTCACAATTTGTCCGAACCGATTCGCATCGCCCACTACATGGACGGGAAGCGTGGGGTCCCACTCGAACTGCAGGTTCAACTTCTTCTGTTTCACCAGATACCCGTCGAGCGAAAGGACATGCTGGAGGACTTCATCCAATTTGAAGGGAACCCGTTCCAACGGTATGCTCCGTTCCTCGATACGCGAATAGTCGATGATATCATTAATGATCGTCAACATGTTTTTCGAAGCCTGCCCAATGGTGGAGACATACCGTTTCTGCGTCGCATCCAACGCTGTGCCCTCCAGCAGGTAGGTCATCCCATTGATGCCGTTCAAGGGGGTGCGGATTTCATGGGACATCCGGGCCATGAAACGGCTCTTCTCGTGGTCGGCGGACTCGGCTTGGCTCTTTGCCTGCTCCATATCCCTCTGGGCAGCGTCCTTGGCCGCGACTTCCCGTCTCAGCCTGACAATCCAGAAACCCGATACGATGAATACGACAAGCAGCAACGCAAGCATCCCGATACCCGCAACGATGAAAGGTGTCGTATCGATCCGCTGTTCGAAGGCAATCCACCGGTTGTAGATAAGGGAAAATTCAGCTTCCGAGATCGAAGCCAACGCCTTGTCGATGATAGCGGCCAATTCGGGCCAATCGTTGCGGACAGCGAAGTGGAGCTGGAGGACCCCGCCCGTATCGATGGGGATGAAACTCAGTTCGGTCATCCCGTTGGCCCGGGCGATATAGCTGGTGGTCGCCTCGTTGCCCACGAATGCGATCTCATCACCTTGGTTCACCGCCTGCAACGCGGCTTCAACGGTATCGTATTCGCGGACACCTATCGTCGGATAGGTCTTGAGCAACCCATGGTGTGAACTGTTGGCCTGCACAGCGACTTGTCGGCCCTCGAGATCGGTAAAGGAATCGATGCTCTGGTTGGTGTTCTTGACCACGATCACCCGTTGGAACGTGATATAGGGCTTCGAAAAGAGCAGGTATTGTTCCCGGTCTGCGGTTTTTCCCACCGCGGAGAGGACATCGATCTTTCCAGTCGCGGCAAGGCTGGCCACTTCCTGCCAGGATAGGGCCGTATCCACATCGAAACGCAATCCGGTCCGCTCCGAGACGATCCGTACGACATCGGCAGATATGCCCTGGTATGTCCCGTCAGTCCCAATGAATTCGAATGGTACGAAGGCCGGGTCGATTCCCAACCGGATCGTAGGATGCGACTGGATAAACGATTGCTCCGATTCGGTCAATACAAGGGACTGCTCGGCACCGAGGGAGCAAACGGTGAAGGCAATGAGCAGTGCAAGCAATATCCAACGTCGCATAGTCGTCACTCCATTGTACAACATGGGGAATAGCCGTTGCCCAAGTATAGGTGTTGGTATTGCGGATGTAAATGAAAGATTTCAACACTGCGTTCGGAATCTGAAACCCGCGATCGAATGTTTAATAAATCTGCACCGCCCTATTGCCAAACCTTCCAATCGGATGTATGTTAGTTAGCGATAACTAGAATATGGGAGACAAGCGATGCTTACCGATCGGCAACAGGAGATCATCAATGCGGCAATGGATATCATCGTAGGCCAGGGGACGCAAAAACTGACCATACGGAATGTTGCCATGGCTATCGGAGTAACCGAACCAGCTGTGTATCGGCATTTCGAGAGCAAGCATGCCCTGATGGTGAGTCTGTTGGAGACACTCCAGCAATCGATTCTTCCGGTTTTCCTCGAAGCGAAAGGGAATACCGGCACGCTCGACAGGCTGTTCACCGACCTGTTCCATTCGCTGTTCTCCCGTATCGAAGCAAACCCGGCTTTCGCCCTGTTCGTATTCACCGAGGAAGCGTTCCATGCCGACGAGGAGCTCCGCCCCCTGCTGTCACACATGCTCACGGACATGATCTCGTTGATGGAGACCCTCATGCAAAAAGCCCAGGCTGCCCACAAGTGCCGAACGGACCTCTCGGCCCGACACATTGCCATGACTCTGTTGGGAACCATCCGCCTCACGGTAACCCATTGGCATCTGCAAGGTGGAAATACTCCACTGGAAACCCAGGCGGCACCACTCGCCGCGGGCATGGCCGCCCTCTTCTCCACCGTATGACCGATATGTCAACACTCAAACCATAGGTCGTATGACCATATAGTTAGTTATCGTTAACTACTACGTAAGGAGCATCCATGGATTTCATAGCAAGAATTGCAAAAAGACCGTTGCTGATCGTGCTGTTCATCGTGGGTATCAGCATACTGCTGATCTCCAGTATTGCCCGGAACGCGAGCTTGGAGACGGATTTGGACGAATACATGCCGGCAACCCACCCGGCTTTTGTCTTCAGCGACCAGGCCGAGGAGATGTTCGGCATCACCGATTCGGTACTTATAGCCATCGGGCACCCAGATACGATCTTCAACACAGGAACACTGGAGAAGATCAAGACGATCACCGAAGAACTGCCCGAACTCTTTCCCGAAGTTTACGCGGGAGGCGTTACCTCCCTGTATACCGCAGACAATATCACCGGTACGGGTGGAGACCTGGAAGTCGAACCGTTCTATGAGGAGATTCCACGGACGGCAGAGGAGCTGCTTGCATTGCAGCTTCGGGTAGAATCGAACGAGATGGTGTTCGGACGCAATGTCAGCCTCGATTCGAAAGCAACCTTGCTTCTCGCAGAGATCGACCCGCAAGCCGATGCCGCCGACCTGCATGGGCGTCTTGAAGCCTATGCGGCTTCGTTCGAAGGTCCCGAGACACTCTACATCGCCGGCAGACCTATCGTGGAGGGAGCGATGGCCGAGCTTGGACCGGCCGACATGACCCGCATGGTTCCCATTGTCATGGCTGTCATGATCATGCTGTTGCTGCTGTTGCTGCGCAGCATACGCGACACGGTGATCAACCTGGTTATCGTCCTGGTCGGAACGATAGTCCCATTCGGAGCCATGGCGGTACTGGGAGTCCCCATATATGCGGTTGATACCATGATTCCCGTCATGCTCATAGCTATCGGTGTTGCGTACGGCATACATATGCACAACAGCATCCACCATAGTGTCCAGACACACCCCGGCATCTCGAAACACCAGTTGGTCAAGGATGTCCTTACCGCCATGATCCGTCCCGTGTCCATGGCTGCCATCACCACAGCGATCGGTTTCATGTCGCTTATGACCAGCCAGGTGCTGCCGGTACGGTACTTCGGGTTGTTCGCATCGGTCGGTGTCATGACCGAGATGGTGTTGGCACTCATCCTCTTCCCCGCATCGATCTATCTGTTCGGTCCTCCAAAGACAGCTGCGAAGCGATTGACGGACAGCAGCGGCAGTGAATCGGTCAACGTCTCCAGAAGGGACGGAGCTTGGGGATCCGCCATGATGCACCACCCCGTGCGGATTGTCGCCATTGCAGCACTTGTGGTTGTCCTTGGCATCCTGGGAACAACCCAGGTATGGATCGATACCAGCTTTCTCGCCAACTTCGAGAAGGGAAGCGATATCGTCATCACCGACAATTTCGTGAATACCAGGTTCGGGGGAACTTCGTCGCTCAACGTTGTGTTGTCCGCCGATAATCCCGACACCTTCAAGGATCCCGAAATTCTCAAGGCCATGAATGCCCTGCAGACCGATGTGGAGACCCATGCCCTGGTGGGTACCAGTTTCTCGATCGCCGATTTCATCAAACGCATGAACAAAGTCATGTTCGACAATGATCCTGTCTACGATACCATTCCGGACAACCAGGACCTCGTCGCCCAATACCTGCTGCTGTACGAGTTCTCGGGGGATCCCGAAACACTTGCGAAAGTAGTCGATTACGAGTATCAAAACGCCAATATCACCTTTCAATTGAAGAGCGACAGCTCTGCGGTCATGAGCGAAATCATCGACATGGTTGCGGTCCACGAGGTCACCCTGTCCGAACTTGGTGTCACACTCCGATACGCCGGCAGCGGATACAAGGCCTTCGTGTTCTCCGAATTGCTGCTCGAAGGCCAGATCATCAGCATCGTGCTCTCGTTCGTTATTGTCGCCCTGCTGCTTGCCCTGCTCTTCAAGAATCTGCTCATCGGTATTGTGGGTACGATTCCCATAGCGATCACGGCAGTGGTCAACTTCGGCGTCATGGGATTGCTCGATATCCCGCTCAGCTCGGCTACCGCACTCATCTCTAGCATTGCGGTTGGAATCGGAGTCGATTATGCCATCCACCTGATCGAACACTACCGCAACCGCAGGTTGGAAAACGTCTCGATCCACGACGCCGCATTCGAGACACTTGCGCATACCGGCCGGGCGATCATCTACAATGCGGTGGCTGTCATGGGCGGCTTTGCGGTCCTCATGTTCAGTGTGTTCCCGCCAAACCGTCAAGTCGGCGGACTCATTGTGTTGAATATGGCGACAAGTGCCATTGGAACGCTTTCCATCCTGCTCGTCGCGATTGTGGCATTGGACAGGAAAGGCAAGTTCATACGAATGAAATCCACGTCCGGATTGAAGGAGAAATTATCATGAAACACAGTTTGAAAAGAATCGTCATCGGATTGGCCTGTTTGGGCGCTGTAGCCTTGGCCCCTGTGGAAGCCACCATGACCGGCAATGAAGTGATGCAACAGGTGTATACCAGACCGAACGGAAACAACATGTCGGCACAGCTGATCATGACATTGACCAACAACCGGGGATCGACCCGGGAGCGGAGCATCGTCCAACTCAGGCAGGATGACGGTGCCACAGAGAAGAAGCTCATGTTTTTCACCGCTCCTGCCGATGTCAGGGACACCAGCTTCCTGAACTTCAGCTATTCGGACGGCCGTAGCGACGACCAGTGGATCTATCTGCCGGCCCTCAAGCGGGTGAAGCGGATCGCAAGCGACAACACGGGCGACTCGTTCATGGGATCCGACTTCACCTATGACGATATGGGGGAACGGCACCCCTCGGAGGATCGGCACACGATCGTGGGCCGGGAAACTGTCGACGGATGGGATGTCCTCGTGGTCGAGAGCATTCCAGTGGACCCTAAGGAAACCTACACCCGGACCGTTTCGTGGATAGTCGACGGGGAATGGATCGGACTGAAAAAGGAGTTCTACACCGCCGACGGAAAACTCGGAAAAATGCTGGCAATCGATGCCTATGAGAAGATCGACGATATTTGGGTCATTACCGATATGACCATGTCCAATGTGCAGAAGCATACGTCCACCCGTATCCAGATGAAGGATGTTTCCTTCGGCAACGAACTTGCCGACAGCTTCTTTTCCGAACGTCAAATGCGCATTGGACCCAGGACCTGATACGACTTGAAGGAGGAATCAAGATCATGAGAAGATACACTACGAGAAGCTCCGGTTTGAAAAACGGCATGGTTGTCGGCGCCCTGGTGCTGCTTTCATTGGCCACCCCAGGTGCGAAGGATATCGATCTCCGCGGTATGGTGCGCAGCTACAACGCCATGACACTATCCGATGCCGATTTGGCAATCAATGAACAGACCATCGACCTGAAATTGGAAGGATGGGGTGACATGAGCCGACTGGTCGTGAATCCCTACGCCTATATCGGTCTGGATTCCGAACCGGAGATTGGAATCAGGGAAGCGTATGTGGACCTGTTCTTCGAGTCCATGGATGTGCGTATCGGCAAGCAGGCGATAGTCTGGGGACAGGCAGAGGGCGCGTTCATCACCGATATCGTGAGTCCCAGGGATATGCGTTCGTTCATCCTTGCCGACTTCACCGAGATCCGCATGGGAGTTCCTGCATTGAAGGCAGACTACTATCTGGGCGACTACACGTTCGAAGGAATTTGGATACCACGGTTCGTTCCCAGCAACCTCCCGGCATCGGACGGCCTCTGGGCACACGGGATGACATTGCCCAACGGCACCACTATCGAGCCGAGCGCTACCGACGTCGGCACCACCTTCGAGGACAGCGAGGTATTCGGGAAGATCAGCCGTTTCGGATCGAGTCTCAGCTGGGAAGTCATGGGCGGATATGCGTGGACCGATGAGCCGTATGTCACCAATATCGATGGCCCGACGGCTACGGCAACACAGGAGTATGGCCGCTATGCGGTCGTCGGTGGTAGCTTCAGCATGCCGCTCGGTCCTACGGTGGTCCGTGGAGAGGCTGCCTTGTATCTCGACAAGCCGTTCTCGTCGGTCACTCCTGCCATGCCGAGTCCAACAGTCGAAGTGGAGAAACACCACCAGGTCCAGTCCCTGCTCGGTGTGGATTGGAACCTGTGGGGTGTGGCTATGTCGGGCCAGTATATCCTCTCCTATGTGCACGACCACAATGCGACACTCATGGAGCTCGGAAAGTCGGTTGAAGAATTCAAGCACACCTTCACGTTTCGTATGCAGGACACCTATATCTCGGACCGGCTGACCGCAAAGGTCTTCGTGTACCTCGAAGTCGAACCGTTGAATGCCCTGGTTCGCCCGTCGTTCGCCTGGAGTATCGAGGACGGCGTATCGATCGAAGGAGGACTGGAACTGTTTGTCGGTGCCGAGGACGGCACCTTCGGAACGTATTCCGACAACTCACTCGCCTTTGTCTCGCTGCGCTGGTACTTCTGACCAGTATACCCGCAACCACGGACTGCTTCTTGCGGGGAGCGGTCCGTTTGTCATCTTGAGCAAAAAAGGTACCGCAGGTAGGTTGCAAACACCAATCTTTGCGATATAGTGTTTGTCATGACAATCACCCAGTTCAACCGCATAGTAGAAATCCGTACCAAGATAATCAGCATGGGCACTTTTCTCAGTGCCAGTCTCTTCGCCGCTGTCGCCACAGGAACCTGGTCATGGCCACGGTTTGTGGTCATGGCGTTCGCCGTGCTCCTGGTCGACATGGGTACAACCGGATTCAACAGCTATTTCGACTTCACCAGCGGAACCGACAAGGCCGAATACAACCATGAACGGGACAAGGTCCTGGTCCATGAAGGTGTGGATCCGAAGATCGCGCTCGCCATCTCCCTCGGCTTGTTCGCATTGGCCGGTATCCTGGGGCTGGTCTTGGCCTGGTGGACAAGCTGGTGGCTGTTGGTCGCCGGCGGCATCTGCATGGTGGTGGGATTCGTCTATACCGGAGGTCCCTTGCCGATTTCCCGAACTCCCTTCGGAGAACTGTTCGCCGGGGGATTCCTGGGAACCGTGCTGTTCTCGATAAGCTATTATGTCCAGGCCCTCTACATTTCGTTCGATACGGTCATCGTCTCCCTGCCGCTTATGCTCCTCATTGCATTGATTCTCACGGTGAACAATACCTGCGACCGGGTTGCCGACAAGATAGCGGGACGAAGGACACTTTCGATCCTCCTTCCCGAACGTGCGGTATTGGCGATCATGCAACTTATGGTGGTCGGAGCCTTCGGCCTGACGATCGTCTATGCGTCGCTCGGGTTGATTCCTTGGGTTACCATACCCTTTGCCGTTGTGGCCTTCATACCGGCATGGACATCCTACAAGACCATGGAGAAGCGTGGGTTCAGACTCGAGACGAAAGGTCCGAGCATGGGAAATGTCTCGCAGATATTCCTGTTCTACTGCATGGCCTTCGTGGCGGGTATGGTCGGTGGACTATTGTTCAAGTAACAGGTATCCATATCCCGGGACTAGCCGTCAAAGCGGGGGATGTTGGGGACAACGGCACACGTACCAACATGCGCGCTTGCCGACACGGATGGCCTCTATCGAGGGAAAGACTTCTTCCATCTCCGCTTTCGGTCGTTTGATGAACCCGAAGTAGTCGCCCTTTTCCAACCATTCGATGCATGTGGTCAATACAGCCCGTTCTTCGTTGTAGTCGTGCACAATCACCGCACGGGATGCGACGCGCATGAGCTCGGCGTACAATCGCTTGCGTTTGGCGCTGTCCATGCCATGCGCGACATACGAGGTGAACACCAGGTCGAACCTGTCGTCGACGAACGGAAGTCCCTCCAAGGCATCAGCTTGCAGGAATTCGACATTCGGTGACACCGACTTGCGCTTGGCGACCTCAAGCATCTTCTCGGCCGGATCCACACCGGTGACCGCAAACCCCCGCTCGGCCAGAACGGCGCACAGGGCTCCGGTACCACAGCCGACATCGCATATGGTCCGAATCGAGGAAAGTCCGACAGCTTCGGCGTGCTGGTCAAGGATCGAAGAGAACCGTTTCATCTGGTAGCGGTGGAACCACCCGTACACACCCGCGATCGAATTGAACAGATCGTTGCCCATGCACATCCTCCTCCCACTGATTGCCAAACGAAGCGAGAGGAAAGGGAACATGGAATGGTCCACTCTCCCGAGCGAGTGCAGGCAACGTAAGGATCCATACCTCGCCCCTTGGGGCGAAAAAGGAGGCGAAGCCTCCACTTTCCAGGGCTTGCCCTGGGGGTATTGATACTTTTCATTCTATCACATCCCGGTCAGTTCCCGGGCCTTTTCGCACACGGCCTCCTGTACGCCCGGGGCACCTTCGTTCGCATGTGCCCCGATCAGGTCGACAAACACGGAACCGGCGACGACCGCATGCACATACGGCGCCAAGAGGCGTACCTGGGAAGCATTTCGTATGCCGAAGCCACCGAACAGCCTGCTCGAACCGCGTATCGAGTCGAGGAAAAGCAACGTCCGGTTGTCGATTTCCGTCTCGGTTCCGGTTATGCCCGCCCGCAAGGAAGCATACACATACGGATACCTGTGGTTTCCCAGCAAGGTGATCCGCTGTTGCGACATGGACGGTGCTGCAACAGGAACCGCATCGATACCCTCCTGTGTGCACGCTTGGCGCAGATCCTCGTCATGGTCGAAGGGAAGGTCGGGAACGATCAGACCGGCAATGCCGGCTTGGGCCGCATCCTTGGCAAACCGGGCAATGCCGCGGCGATAGGCGAGATTTGCATAGGTCATGGCATAAACCGGAATCTGTGGAAACATGTGGCGAAGATATACGATGAAGGCGAACCCCTCCGAAACCGTATAGCCACGCGAAAGCACTTGCGCGCAGGCGCTTTGGATAGCCACTCCGTCTGCGCTCGGATCGCTGAATGGAAGCTGGACTTCGAAATAGGAGACACCTCCCTCTGCCAAACCCTGTGCCGCCGCCTTGGCAAGTTCGTCGGTAGGATACCCGGCGACCAGATGGGCCATGAGACTGATCGGGATACTCATTCGGCACCTCCAATGCGAGCGAGTTCGGATTCCAAGAATTCCTTCCATTCCTCCAACCGCAGTAGCGGCGAGGTGATGAACAGGTCCTTCTCTCCCCGGCCGGACATGTTGATGACTATGGGTTCGTCGTTCCCCTGTCGCCGTGCCAGGCGGATGGCAGCCGCACCGGCGTGGGCGCTTTCCAATGCGAACAGAACCCCCTCGGTGCGTGCGAAGAACTTGACCGCCTCCAAGGCTTCGGCATCGGTGGCACTCGTGAAGATTACCCGACCACTCTCACCGAGAGCGGCCAACTGTGGCCCGATACCGGGGTAATCCAACCCGGCACTGACCGAATGGGTCGGAGCCACCTGTCCGTCCGCATCGACCAGGAAGCGGCTCTTGTACCCATGGACTATACCGTCCTCGGCACCACTTCCACTCATACGCACCGCATGGTCTCCGATCGCGGGACCACGTCCGCCCGCCTCGACCCCGACAAGACGCACCGATGGATCGTCGATGAACGTGGAGAAGAACCCCATGGCATTCGAACCACCTCCGACACAGGCGACCAATGTGCCGCCTGCTATGCCACGTTCCTCCATTTGCCGCTTCGTCTCATTCCCTATGACCGCTTGGAACGTCCTGACGATATCGGGAAACGGAGAAGGTCCCAACGCGCTGCCGATAAGGTAATGGGTAGTCTCGAAATGTGTAGCCCAATCCCGCATGGCCTCGTTGATCGCATCCTTCAGCGTCTTCGCCCCGGAATGGACAGGAACGACCGTGGCACCATAGAGTTCCATGCCGGCGACATTCGGCTGTTGCCGACGGACATCGGTGTCGCCCATGTAGACCACACATTCCAGGCCCAACCGCGCACACGCCGCAGCCGTGGCGATTCCATGTTGTCCGGCCCCCGTCTCGGCAATAATGCGTGTCTTGCCCATGCGTTTGGCCAACATCGCCTGTCCAATGGCATTGTTTATCTTGTGGGCACCTGTATGGGCCATTCCCTCCAACTTGATGTAGATGGGCGGTCCCCCCAGTTGACGCGAGGCATTCCCGGCATGGAGAAACGGGGTCGGGCGGCCGACGAAATTGCGTTGTTGCTCCTCCAATTCGGCAAGAAATGCCGGATCGGCAAGCGCTTCGGCGAACGCCTGCTCCAGTTCGACCAGGGGTTGCTGCAATATCTCGGCGACGTACCGTCCACCGAACCTGTCGAAATACCCAAGGGTACTCATCGGTCGACCTCCTCGAAAAACCGCTGCAATTTCTGCGGGTCCTTGATTCCGGGTGATGCCTCGAGCCTGCTCGAAGCATCGATCAGCTCGGGATGAAAGCGATTGATCGCATCACCGATAGTCTCCGGACCGAGTCCTCCGGCGAGCCACAACGGCCGTTCGGCTTTACGCTGTCCGAGCACTCCACCATCGATACGCCGACCGGTTCCACCCGCCTGGGCACCCGATCTGGCATCGCACAGGACCCTCGGTTCGCCGACAAGATACAGATCGTGCTCGAGGGTGAAATCGGTTTCGGCTGCTATCCCGATCGCCGCATAGCGACCTACTCCTCCACCTTCGAAGTACTCGTCCAACATGGCAAGGGCTTGCACAGGCAGTTCTCCATGGTATTGGATCGCATCCAACAGACCCCGCTTCGCAAGGGAGAGGGCCTGTTGGCCCAACGCATCTTCCATGGAGGTCACCACCCCTATGAACAATGGCCTTTTGGCATCGACCGGTACTTCCAATGAGGCGTGGAAGCGTTCCACAAGGGAGCAATCGGCTGCCCGTACACTTTTTGCGAATACAAATCCCAAGGCATCGGCACCGAGGCGTGTCGCCAGTTCGGCATCGACGATGGTGGTGATCCCACAGATCTTCACCAACGGTCGGTTGCGCGCCTTTGCACGTTCTCCGATCTCGCGCCAGAATTTTCCATTCCTATTGGCATCGGCTCGGGTGAAAGCCTCGACAAATCCCGAGGCCTGGGAGGGCTCCCGTGCGGCAGCTTCCCCGAGCAACAATCCCTCGTAGCCCAGGGAGCGTGCATACCGGCACTGTCCGGCGGTTGTCGCTCCCGATTCGAATACCGCCTTGCAGGGCAACTGTCCACGCAAGGCAGCAGGTACCAACGGGTCGATCAGGAATGTGCGCAAGTCCCTGCTGTTCACACCGGCAACAACGGGACCGTCGGTGCAAACTGCGAGCAACTTGGCTATATCGCCCCTCTCACGAACCTCGACGAACGGCACCATGTTCCTGTCCCGACACAAGCTGGCGAGCTGGCGCAATTGCCGGCTCTCCAACATGCGTGCGATCAGGAGAACCGCATCGGCCCCGGCCCGGTAGGAGATATCGATCTCCTCGGCGAACTGGATGAAATCCTTGCGTAGCAGTGCGACAGGAATGCCGGAGCGCCCCACAGCCACCAGATCATCGAGCGAACCCTTGAAATAGTGTCGCTCGGTAAGTATGGAGACCTGTTTCGCACCGGCTTGCGCATAGACTTTCGCCAAAGCGACCGGATCGAGGTCCACGGCAATCGCGCCTTTGGACGGGGAAGCCCGTTTTATCTCCAGGACAACTCCCGGTTCGGCAAGGAAATGATAGGAAGGACGCTCGCGATTCTTCGGAATGGCAGATCCGAAGGTCGGTCCCAGGGCCCGATAATCCTCCCTGCGCCGTTGGATGATCTCGTCGAGGATATCAGGCATGGGTAGCCTCCCGGACCTCGTCGATCTTTCGGGCGACCAGACCGTCGGCCAAGGCTGTCCGGGCGATTGCCACTCCCTCTCCGATACTTTTGGTGGATCCGAAGATATACAGTGCGGCTGCGGCATTCAAAACGACAGCGGCCACCAGGGCCGGCCGTCCCGCCCCCGCCAGCATCTGCTGGGCCAGACGGACATTCTCCTCGGCTGAACCACCTGCAAGGGAGTCGCCTTCGGCAAGGTCCATGCCGAAATCCCTCGGATCGATGGTATACGAGACAAGCTTTCCAGCGCTATCGATCTCGACCACATCGGTCGGCGCGGTTGGGGAAATCTCATCGTAGCCATCGTGGCTGCAGACCACCATGACCCGCTGCGCGCCCAACATGTGGGCAGCCTTGGCAACGGGAACCAGCAGAGCGGTGTCGTACACGCCCAGCACCTGATGGGTGGCCCCTGCCGGATTGGACAACGGGCCGACCAGGTTCATGATTGTCTTCATACCCAATACACGCCGCACCGGAGCCGCAAAACGCATGGCACTGTGGTATACGGGTGCATAGAGGAACCCGAATCCCGTTTGCCGGATGATCGCGGCCGTCCGCTCGGCCGGCAAGTCGATCTTGAAGCCGAGCGCCTCGTAGAAGTCGGCGGACCCGGATATGCTTGAGACGGCACGGTTGCCATGCTTGGCCATGGGTACGCCGCATGCGGCGGCGACCAACGCGGCCATGGAGCTGATATTGAAGCTCCCCTTCCCGTCGCCGCCGGTGCCGACGATATCGGTAAGCTCGCCGGTAATGGGGACTGGAACCTTCTTCCTACCCAATACCGCGGCACACCCGGCGATTTCCTCGGCCGAAGGGCCTTTTGCCGAAAGCGCGGTGAGAATGGCCGATGTCTGCCGTTCGTCCAACACCCCTTCGGTCAGATCCTCCATGAACAGCTCGGCTATCTGGCGCGACATGCTGGTCCCCCCGGTGATATCGGCAAGCACCTGCTTGAACGGGAAACTCTCGCGCCGGTACGAAAGGAATGCCTTGAAGATCATATCGCCCTGGACCGAGGCGATCGATTCGGGATGGAACTGCACCCCCTCCACCATGAGTGTCTTGTGGCGGATACCCATGATATCGCCATCGGCTGCACGTGCGGTGACCTCCAGCACCTCTGGGAGGGTCGATTCGTCGACCACCAGGCTGTGGTAACGGGTGAAGACGGCTCGTGTCCCGATTGTTCGAAACAAGCCCTTGCCGTCGAGTGTCATCTCCTCGGCAATGCCGTGCTTGATGTACCGTGCTCCGACAATATCCGCCCCGAAAGCATATCCGATAGCCTGCATTCCGAGACAGATCCCAAGAATCGGTATCTTGCCTGCATATTCGGTTATCGCTTGTACGCTCAATCCAGCGTGCTCGGGTCTACCGGGACCGGGAGAGACCACCAGGCGGCTGATAGGCAGCTGCTTGAGTCCATCGAGGTCGATCGTATCGTTGCGGATGACTTTGACCTCCTCGGAAGACAGCCGGGACAACGATTGGAATATGTTGTAGGTGAACGAATCGTAGTTGTCGATTATGACGATCATTGCCGACCTCCTTCCAAGACCTGACGCAAGGCTCCGAGCTTCTCATCGGTCTCGATCCATTCCCGTTCGGGATCCGATGCATGGACAATTCCGGCCCCTGCCTGGAGCGTCCATACGTCATCCTGCCTCAATGCGCAGCGGATCGAAATACAGAAGTCCAAATCCCCGTCTGGCTCGACATATCCGACCGCTCCTCCATAGAAGCTGCGCTCCTCCGATTCCAGGGCCGACAACCGTTGGATCGCCTCTATCTTCGGTGCGCCGCTGACAGTTCCAGCAGGAAAGGCTGCGCGCAACACGTCGACAGGCCGGTGCTCCACGGGATCTATCTGTCCCACCACGTCACTGACGATATGCATGACATGGCTGAAATGCTCCACGTCCATATTCCGGGTCACCCGAACCGATCCGGGAGTGGCTACCCTACCGAGATCGTTGCGGGCAAGATCCACAAGCATCAGGTGTTCGGCCCGTTCCTTCGGGTCGTTGAGCAGCTCCAGGCGCAGCATCTCGTCCTCGGTGGAATCCTTGCCACGTCGACGGGTACCCGCGATCGGACGGATCGAGGCAATGCCGTCGCGGACCCTGACAATGCTCTCGGGAGAGGCACCCACCAACTGGAAGTCGCCGAAGTCTATGAGGAAGAGGTATGGCGATGGATTCTTGGAGCGCAAGCGCCGGTACATGGCCATGGCCGACTCCTGTGAACGCAACACCAGCCTGCGGGAGAGGACTGCCTGCAACAGGTCTCCGGATACGATACGATCCTTGATCTCACGGACACCCCGGACAAACCGGTCGTGAGATTCGACCAGATCGGTCACCACCTGGGCCGGTTGCGGTGGTTGGGGAGCGGCGAGATAGGAAAAGTCCAGATCCTCCAACCGTTTCAAGACTTGACCGACTGCCACTTCCAAGTCGGTTTCATGCTCGTCGTAATTCAAGCCGAACAGGTGCAGCGTATCGGTGAAATGGTCGAATACCGCATATACGTGGCCGACAATGAACTGCGCCTCAGGTATACCGATCGGGTCGCCCTGGGGTGCCATGCGTATGGTGTCGCACCGCTGGCAATACCTGTATCCCAGGTACCCGATTCCGGCACCCGGCAGCGGAATACCCTCCGCAGGCAACACATTCTGCGACGCTATACGGGCGACCGTCTCCAGGATATCGGTCTCCAGGCACCGTACCGTCTCGCCATCGATATGCATGGTCACCCTATCGCTTTCCTGGACAATCCTGAAGGCCTCCTGGAGCAACAACAGGGAGTAGCGGTCCTTTCCGTGTGTGAACGATGCCGATTCCAGGATCGCTTTCGCCCCCAGCTTGTTGGCCAGGGAGAAAGGTGTATACCGCTCGCCAGGAAGGCTCTTCATGATCATATCCGTCCGCTTTGCCGACATTGCCACACCTCCGCTCTTCACATTCCCAAATGTTTCTATTTATAGTAACAACCACCATATCGACGATTCTTGTTTCTGTCAATAGTAACATCTGCCGAATTGACCTTTTACCGTTCTCCCGCTATCATGCGCTACAGGCGATGGGGTTCGCCTCTGCCTTGAAAAGGTCGCAACCGTGGAGAACTTCCACTGATAACTCCTACCCATCACATATCCCATCCGGAACCCTGCGGCGGCGGGATTGGTTGGGTATAACGAGGGAAGGAGCGTGCGCATGGCGATAAATCTTGCTGAAATCATCATCCTCTGCCTGGTGGTCGACTGGGTATTCAGACGTTTCCGTATCCCCGGACTCATAGGAATGCTGGGTATCGGTATCCTGTTGGGCCCTTCCGGACTCGGTGTCATGCATGCGGACATGCTGCAAGTCGGATCCGACCTGCGTATGATCGCCCTGATCGTCATTCTCCTGCGGGCAGGCTTCGAATTGTCCCGGGAGAGCCTGAACAAGGTGGGTAAACAGGCCCTGATGCTCGCATTTCTGCCAGCCACGTTCGAGGCTCTCGCAATCACCGTGTTCGGCCCGGTCATGCTCGGACTTTCCACCATGGAATCGGCGATCCTCGGCTGCATACTCGGTGCGGTATCTCCAGCGGTGGTGGTTCCCATGATGGTCCGCTTCATGCATGAGAAACGTGGCACCGACAAGGGAATCCCCACTTTGATCCTGGCGGCAGCCAGCATTGACGATGTGGTGGTGATCGTCGCCTACAGCATGTTGATCGGCATATATTCAGGCGCGAGTGTCCACCTCGGATGGAAACTGGCAAGCATTCCGTTGGCGATTGCAACGGGTATTGTCGTAGGGCTGGCCGCAGGACTGTTGCTCTACCGGATTTTCGACAAGTTCAACCCACGCGCGACGAAACGGGCGATGGCTGTGATCGGTGTCGCCATCGTACTTGTGCACCTCGGCGATTTCCTGGAAACGAAGGAGATTCCGTTCGCCGCCCTGTTGGCCGTCATGGCCATCGGCTTCATCATATTGGAAAAACGGGAACGGATGGCCCACGAGCTGTCCGTAAAATTGGGCAAGATATGGGTATTCGCGGAAATCATCCTCTTCGCCATGGTCGGTGCCCAGGTGAACGTACGTGCGGCCGCCGAGGCAGGCTTTCTCGGAGCGGTACTTATCCTCATCGGGCTTGTCTTCCGCTCCATGGGAACTGTTTTGTGCACCTTGGGCTCTCCCTTCTCATGGAGGGAGCGCCTGTTCATCGTGATTTCCTATCTGCCCAAGGCCACCGTCCAAGCCGCCATCGGTTCGGCGCCCCTGGCGGTCATGATCTCACGGGGCATGCCCCCCGCACCTGGCGAGACGATACTCGCTGTCGCGGTCATGAGCATCATCTTGACAGCCCCGAGTGGGGCATGGGCCATCGAATGGGCCGGCAAGCGCCTACTCACACAAAAGCCGGCCTCGTGAGCCGGCTTGTTGCCACCATGTGGTGAGCTTGGTCAGATATCTTTCTGGACGACCCAACAGGCGGCCGAGTGTCCCGGGGAGACTTCCTTCAACGGCGGATAGGCCTGTCGACACTTGTCCACGGCATACGGGCAACGCGGATGGAAATGGCACCCTTGCGGCGGGTTGATAGGGGACGGTACATCTCCCATGACAATCCGCTTCTTCTGTTCCCGGCCTTTCGGACTGGTCGCGGGAAAGGCTTCGAAAAGCGCCTGGGTGTAGGGATGCACGTGGTTCCCCACCAACTCGTGCTTGTCGGCGATTTCGACAATCCTTCCCAGGTACATGACCAGGATCCGGGTCGCTATGAATTCGACGACCGCAAGGTCGTGTGCTATGAACAGGTACGTGAACCCGTACTTCTCCTGCAAATCCAACAGCAGATTGAGTATCTGGGCCTGTACGGAGACATCCAAGGCGGAAACGGCTTCGTCACAGACGATAAACTCGGGGTTCAGCGCGAGGGCCCGGGCAATACCGATCCTCTGGCGTTGCCCACCGGAGAACTGGTGCGGGTAGCGGGTACGGAACTTTGGATTCAATCCCACTTCCTCCATGAGGTGCGCCACACGTTCGAGCCGTTCCTCCGGAGTTCCTATCTTGTGGATATCCAACGGCTGGCCGATGATCTTGGAGACCTTTTTCCGCGGGTTGAGAGAGGAATAGGGGTCCTGGAAAATCATCTGCATCTTGAGGGTCATATCCTTCATGGCCGCAGGGTCCTTTGCGAACAGATCCTTGCCCCGGTACAGCACCTGGCCATCGGTCTTGTCGTGCAACCGCATGATCGTTTTTCCCAACGTCGATTTTCCACATCCCGATTCGCCGACGACACCCAGGATCTCACCTTCGTAGACATCCAAGGAGACACCGTCGACTGCTTTCAACAACGACTTCTCCTCGCTCACACCTTCAGTCTTTATCGTAAAGTACTTTTTCAAGTCCCTGACTTCAATAATCGTAGAAGCTCCCACCGGCATCAACCCTCCTTCACCATGTGGTAATTATGGCACCACACCGAATGCGATTCACTCAATACAGTCTCGGTCGGAAACACCTGCCCACACGTTTGCGTAGCATAGGCGCAACGGTTCTCGAACGGACAACCCGCTCCGATGGTCCGCATGTCCGGAACCGTTCCGGTGATCGCCTCCAACCGTCTGGCGTTCTTGTATTTGGTATTTGAAGGCAACGAGTTGAGCAGTCCAAGCGTATAGGGGTGCCGGGGTGTCTCGAAGATGGAGAACACATCGGCCTCCTCCACTTTTCGCCCCGCATACATGACGACCACGCGGTCGGCCATTTCGGCGACAACACCCATATCGTGGGTGATCAGCAATATCGACATCTCGATCTCGTGCTTCAGGTCGTTCAGCAGATCGAGAATCTGCGCCTGGATTGTCACATCCAATGCGGTGGTCGGTTCGTCCGCGATCATCAACCCCGGTTCGGGGGAGGCCAAGGCCATGGCTATCATAGCCCGCTGGCGCATTCCACCGGAGAGTTGGTGTGGATAGCTGTTCACACGCCGCTCCGGAGCCGGAATCTTGACCAGTCTGAACAGGTCGATCGTCCGTTCCATGGCTTCCTGCTTGGTAATGTGCTGATGGGTCATGAACACATCGGCGATTTGGGCACCGACTGTGAACACCGGGTTCAACGCGGTCATGGGCTCTTGGAAAATCATCGAGATCTGCGTTCCCCTGAGTTTCTCGATCTCATGCCGTCTCAAGGTGAGCAGGTCCGTACCCCTGAACAGGATTTTTCCGTGGTCGACCTTGCCGGGAGGCATGGGGTTCAGCTGGTTTATGGCGTGGGCCGTGACCGATTTTCCGCATCCCGATTCGCCGACCAACGTCAATGTCTCGCCCTTGCGGATATCCAAGGAGATATCCCTGACGGCATTCACCACGCCACGTTGGGTGTCGAATGAAAAGCTGAGGTTCTGGATGGACAACAATATTTCTTTCTTTTCTGCCATGACGAATGTATTCCTTCTAATTGCGCATCTTCGGATCGAGAATATCCCTGAGCCCGTCGCCGAACAGATTGAATCCCAACACTGCCAACAGGATCGCCAAGCCGGGCAAGGTCACGATCCACCAGGCGTTGGTGATGAACTGCTTCGAACTGGCTATCATGAGCCCCCACTCCGGTGTCGGCGGTTGTGCCCCGAGCCCGAGGAAGGACAATCCGGCCGAATTGAGGATCGCCTCACCAACGCCCAAGGTTGCCTGGACGATGGTCGGGGAAAGGCAGTTGGGAAGGATGGTGAGGAACATCAGTTCGAAATCCCCCGCACCCAAAGCCTTCTCAGCCAAAACATAGTCGCTCTCCTTCTCGGCGAGCACCGAAGCCCGCACGACACGCGCATACCGCGGGACCTGCGAGATACCGATGGCAACCATGGCATTGGTCAGCGAGGGGCCGAGCAACGACACAATGACGATCGTGAGCAGGATATACGGGAAAGCCAGCATGATATCGATCAACCGCATGACAATCTTGTCGAACGCTCCCCCGTAATAGGCCGAGGTCACTCCGATGATGATGCCGAAGAACAGCGAGATTCCCACCGATACGACACCGATGGTCATGGAAATACGGGCCCCATAGATGAGCCGCGAGAGCATGTCCCGTCCCAAATCGTCGGTTCCGAAGATGTATCCGTTGGTGAACATGGGTGTCAGCCGTTCGGATATCTGTTGCGCCAGCGGATCCCGTGGGGAAACCAGCGGCGCGAATATCGCCATGAGGACAAACAGGGTGATGATACCCAAGCCGGTCATGGCGCCTTTGTTCTTTTTCAAATGATACCAAGTTTCCTGCAGTGGTGTAGGTTCCTGTATTCTTGGTATGTCCATGGTTTCAGATGATTTCATGCATGACCCCCGCCAGCTATTGCAACCGAATTTTTGGATTCACCACGGAATAGAGAATATCCACGGCAAGATTGATCAGTACGAAGAATGTCGATATGAAGATGATTCCGCCCTGCACCGCAGGGTAATCGCGTGCGCCGATGGATATGTAGATCCACCTGCCGATACCCGGCCACGAGAACACCGTCTCGGTCAATATCGCTCCGGAGAGCAACAGGCCGAACTGGAGACCGATTACCGTGATCACCGGCAGCAACGCATTCTTCAAGGCGTACCGGTAGATTACCCGCTTTTCCCGTATACCGGCCGAACGCGCTGTCTTTATATAGTCCTGCTGCAACACCTCGAGCATGCTGCTGCGTGTGGTCCGGGCTATGATGGCCAAGGGAATCGTTCCCAAGGCTATGGTAGGCAGAATCAAATGCTGGATCGCCGACCACAAGTATTTCGGAGTCCCTTCCTTGATCCATAGAAGGATACCGTCGATCACATAGAAATTGGTGATCGGAGTGAAATAGTACCGGATATTCATGCGGCCTCCGGTCGGCAGCAGGTTCAGCCACACGGAGAACACCATGATAAGCACCAGACCCAACCAGAACACCGGCATGGAGACGCCGACGAGGGCTCCTCCCATGGTGGTGTAGTCCACCCAGGTATTGCGCCGTATGGCAGAGGTGACCCCCAGAAGCATGCCTACTATGGTCGCGAAAATCATCGCATACCAGGCAAGTTCGATGGTCGCTGGAAACCGGTCGGCGATTTCCCGTGCTATCTGTTGGCCTGTGGCTATGGATTTTCCCAAGTCAAGGCGAACCACACGGCTGAGATACAATCCGTATTGTTGGATGAGCGGCTTGTCGAGACCGAGCTCGGCACGCAATTGCGCAATCTGCTCGGCATTGGCACGTTCACCCAACATGACCCTTGCAGGATCCCCAGGGGCAAGCGCTATCATTAGGAAAACGAGGGTAATGACACCAAACAGCGTTGGAATCAGCAAGGCCAATCGTTTTAGAATATGTTTGATCATACAATCCTCGAAGTAATCTAGACATCATGCAATCACCCCCGAACCGGGGGTGATTGCCACATTGATACAAGTAACGTCGGGACGACCTACTTCTCCAGCCAGACGTGCTTGAACACGCGCTTGCCGGTAGGATAGAGGACGAAATCCTTGACCGTATCCTTCGCAGGAACAGTCACGACCGAGTGTGCGATCGGCACCCAGGGAGCTTCCTCGTGGAAGATCACCTGCGCCTGGCGGTACAAGGTGTCACGCTGGGCCTGGTCGGCGGTTGCCTTTGCCTTGGCTAGCAAATCGGTGAATTCCCGGTTCTTCCAGAATGCGATATTTCCAGCTGGTGGAATCGCGGCAGGTTCCGAAAGCAAGACCCACAGGAAGTTGTCAGGGTCTCCATTGTCACCGGTCCATCCGAGCATCGCGGCCTGGTGTTCGCCCTGGTCGGTCTTGTCCAGGTATGTGCCCCATTCGTACGAGACGATCTCAGCCTGGATTCCGACTTTCGCCAGCTGTGCCTGCATGATCTCGGCTACCTTGCGGGCGTCCGGGTTGTACGGGCGCGCCACAGGCATTGCCCACAGTTCCATTTTGAAACCGCTGGCATAGCCTGCCTTGGCGAGCAGTTCCTTCGCCTTGGCCGGATCGTATCCATAATCCTTGATGTCGTCGTTGTAGGACCACATGTTGGGAGGAAGTGGGTTCTTCGCCACTTGTCCCGCCTCGCCATAGGCACCTTCAACAATCTCCTTCTGGTCGATGGCATAGTTCATGGCCTGACGGACGAGCTTGTTGTCGAACGGTTTCTTCTGGGTGTTCAGGGCAAGATACCCGACGTTCAAACCGGCCTGCTGGATCAGTTGGATACCCTTTGTGGCACGCATTGCGGGAATGTCTTCCGAGGACGGGAAGTCGATCAGGTCGACTTCACCCTTCTGCAAGGCAAGCCAGCGGGAGGTGGCATCGGGAATGACTTTCAGGATAAGGCGGTCGAGATAGACCGGGCCACCCCAGTAGTCGGCGTTCCGATCGAATACGATATCGGAATCCTTGGTCCAGGACACGAACTTGAATGCGCCTGTTCCTACCGGATTGTTCTTGAATTCCTCACCCAATTTCGCCACGGCGGTGGGAGAGACGATCGATGCGAAGTCCATGGCCAGGTTGGCAATGAACGGAGCCTCGACTTTCTTGAGGATGAACTTGACCGTCAAGTCGTCGACTGCGACAACTTCCTTGACAATGTTGTCCATATCCATGTAACCCCAATACTTCCAAGGTCCAAGATTGTAGTACGGATGGTCTTGCTTGAACTGTCGTTCGAACGAGAACACGACTGCCTCGGCATTGAATGGAGTACCATCGTGGAACTTGACGCCCTCGCGGAGGTGGAACACATATTCCAGACCATTGGCGGAGACATCCCAGCTTTTTGCCAAAGCAGGCTGTACTGCGGTTTCACCCGGTACGAATTCAACCAAGGTGTCGAACACGGCTGTGCTGGCATAGAAGGACTCGCCATCGGTCTCTCGACCCGGGTCCAAACTGACAGAATCGCCTGAGCGTCCGAAAACAAGCACACCGCCCATCTTGGAATCGCCGCCACTTGCTACTGCTTCCTTGCCTCCCGCAGCAAACAATGCCGCTGGAACTACGAGCAACAGAACACATAGGATCAAAATAGCTTTTTTCATCGCAACCCCCTAAAATTATTTTCACATTATGTGATATATCGTATAACTATACAATCAATATTCCAAAAAAACTAGTGTAAATCCACACGGTCGTCAACCACAACGGGCCGATGGTAGTGAAAAAAATACTCTTAGGCACCGCAGGTATTTTATGACACTACATCTTGCTATCCAAACGTATATCATAAAATATTTTTACACAAAATCCACGGGTTATCCATCCATAACCCAGCTGTACAAGTACTTTTTTGCACGGATAATTACACATGGACGCAAAAGTGTCTATTTAGATTTTGCTGGTATCGACACCTCACCCTCGGTCAGCAGGGGGTCGGCGATAATCCGTTTCAACCCCGGATAGGGGTGCAACTGGAGGACCTCGAAATCGATCAGTTCGTGGCGTACCAAGGGGAGCGAACGCAGGGTCTGTTCGGCCTCGTCCTTGTCCGGACACTCGAGCATCAGGACGGCATCGCCCGCATCGGTGAAGTGGATTTCCCGCAGGCATCCCGACAGGTAGAGCTCATGCACGCGGTGTGCCTCGGCTTGCAGCAGCCCCGGATCGACCTGGTCCCACAACGTGGTCGGTCTATCGTGTGACAATACGAGGAATTTCATACATACCTCCTTCTTGGTGGTTGGAGATCCGGTTGTCCGACTACGCGAGCTTCCGTCTCGAGCCGAGGATCCGCCACAATTGTATCAAGGCCAAGGGGACGAAGGAACCGGCCAAGACGAACACCCAATGCCCTACGCTCAAGGGTGCGGTCTCCATGACCCGGTTGAAAAATGGAAGGTATATGACCAGCAGCTGCAATACCGCCGATAGTGCCAGCGACACCAACAGGAACGGATTTTTCAGCAACCCCTTGTCGAACCCGAACGACTCCTTCTCCCTGACATTGAATATGTGCAACAATTGTCCGAACGCCAAAGCCGAGAAGGCTATGGTCCGTGCTATCGTTTCGTCGATACCCGACCACAACGCAATGACAAACGCAGCGAACGTTCCCAGTCCGATCAACGCGCCATTGCCCAACACCTTCACCAGGAAGGCTCGGGTCACAATGGCCTTCTGGGGATCGCGCGGCTTGCGCTTCATCACCCCGGGCTCTCCCGGTTCCCAGGCCAAGGACATGGCCGGCAGCACATCCACCACGAGATTGAGCCAAAGGATCTGCAACGCGAGTATCGGCATGGGGACCCCCAGGACAATGGCCACAAAGATCACCATGATCTCGATGAAATTGCAGGAGAAGAGGAAGTAGATGAACTTCTCGATATTGTCGAAGATCACACGCCCTTCCCTCACGGCGTCCACGATAGTGGAGAAGCGGTCGGCGGTGAGGATCATATCCGAGGCCTCCTTGGCGACCTCGGTTCCCCTGATGCCCATGGCGACTCCGATATCGGCACCGTTGAGCGCCGGTGCGTCGTTCACCCCGTCACCGGTCATCGCGGTCACCTCATGGTCCGCATTCAAGGCATGTACGATCTGCAGCTTGTTCTCGGGCGAAACCCTGGCGAACAGGGAGGTGCCCAGGATCTTCTCGGCAAGTTCCCCGGTCGACATGTCGTCCATCATGGCACCGGTTATGACTTCGCCGCTCTGGTCCATGCCGATCCGGCCGGCGATGATCTTGGCGGTCTTGGGGTGGTCTCCGGTGATCATGATGACCCGGATCCCCGCTTCCCTAGCCTCGCGCACCGCCTGCTTCACATCTTCGCGTGGCGGGTCGATGATCCCCACCAGTCCCAACAGGGTGAATCCCGATTCCAGCGCTTTGCGTATGGACTGCCCGGAACCATCACCTTCATAGTCATCGATCTCGCCGATGGCAAGGACGCGCAACCCCTGGTCCGCCAATGCATCGTTCGCGGCAGTCAACGAGCGGGACACCGTGGCGGAGGACTTGGACAGCCCGATGAGGATCTCGGAGGCTCCCTTGATATACAGTCTGTTCGTACCCGACCTATCGGTATAGGCGGTGACCATATACTTGTCCCTCGAGTTGAACGGCAGCTCGCCAATACGGGTGAACCCCTGTTCCTCCAGCGTTTTCCGGTCGATCGAGGCCTTTTTTCCCAATACCACCAGCGCCCCCTCGGTCGGATCTCCAATGACGGAATATCCATCCTCTTCGACCAAGGTCGCGTTGCTGCACAGGACTCCGGCGTGGATCAGTCTCGCGAGGCCCCTGTGTTCGGAAACCTGGACTTCCCCGTCGCCGGAACGTATCTTCCCTTCCGGACTGTATCCGGTCCCTTCCACTTCGTAGGCCGCTTCCTCCACCACATGGACTTGGGTGACCGTCATCTGGTTTTCGGTGAGGGTCCCGGTCTTGTCGGTACAGATCACAGTGGTCGAGCCGAGTGTCTCGACAGCGGGAAGATTCTTCACCAACGCGTTGTGCGAGGCCATGGTGCGCATGCCCAAGGCCAAGGTGATGGTCGATACCGCAGGCAGGGCTTCCGGCACTGCGGCGATGGCCAGGATAATGCCGATCTTGATCATGGCGTACAGTTGTTCGCCGGCAAGCACCCCCATGACCGTCACAACGAATGCGACCACAGCCGATATGACAATGAGGGTCTTTCCCAACTTGTCGAGTTGCTGCTCCAAGGGTGTCGAAGACTTCCGGTCCTGGTCGAGCATACTGCTGATACGGCCCAATTCGGTATCCATACCGGTCGAAGTGGCTATGGCGTAGGCGTTGCCCCGTGTCGCGGCGGTTCCGGCGTGTACCATGTTCTTCCTATCGCCGATCGATATCATTTCGCCTTGCAAGACGGCATCGTTCTTCTCGACCGCTTCCGACTCGCCAGTCAGCGTAGATTCGTTGCAGGCGAAGTTGCTGCTCCGGATGATGCGTCCATCGATGGTGACCGAGTCCCCCTCCTCGATAAAAAGCAGGTCCCCCACCACCAGTTCGGTGGATTCGACTTGCCGCACCGATCCATTACGCACGACCTTGGCAATCGTCTTGACCAGATTCTGCAACGACTCGACCGACCTCTGGGCCTTGTATTCTGAGATGAAACCGGAAAGGACAGCTATGAGGATGGCAATGATGATTGCGACGCCTTCGACAGTGTCCCCCATGGCGAAAGCCACTGCCGCGGCCACAACCAAGAGGTAGACGATGATGTTGTTCAGGTTATGCAGCAGGATCTTCCAAGCCGAGACACCCGCTCCACCGACAATCGCATTGGGTCCGAATTCGGCGAGTCTCCGGGCGGCCTCCTGGTGGGAAAGGCCGTTCTTCGGGTCGGTTGCCAGCTGTTCGACCACGTCTTGTTCTGTCTTTATATGCGCATCGGTAACCGTTCTATCCATGGTCCGCCTCCTGGGGGAAGATGATGTGCAGTATAGCATACTGCCACTGACACGGTTGAAGAGAACCACGCATGAGATGGGGCTGGTTGCATTTCCCGGCAACGAGGATTCAATGGGGGAATGCACTACCGCCGATCGCGGCATCATCCAATTTCACCAGGAGCCGCAAAATCGGCATGAGGGAAGCTGGGAAGCACCGCGGCGGATGTCACAGATGAATTGCAAGATCCCATTCTGTTATTTTGACTTTTTCCTTCTTATGACTTCAGCCGAAGCATTAACATACTTGATCATATTTGCAATACTCTCATTTGTATTGATCGATCGTATTCGGACTTCCTTGTGCAAGGACTGGAACACCCTGAACACTTCATCGGCAAACGCTTGCCCAATCATCTCAACTCCATTGAAATCCAAAATAACATCGACAAACCGCTCCACTCTCGCCATCATTCGCTTTCCCTGCGAACGTGAGAGGAGCTGCCCTCCTTCAATATTCATAAGACGAACAGGAATACAGGTCCTAAAAAAACCGGGCTCAACATCTGGATTTGCAAATTTATCGAATACTTCCTTGGCCGATTTCTTCGTATCCAAATTGACTTCGAGGAAAACTGTAGTCCCTTTCGCACCATCGCCGGATGCGTGTTCAATGATGAAAGGAGTCAATTCCTCAGAGCAAGCCCTGTACCTAGGCGGACTCGCCTCGGTACCGCCCTGTAGGGCGGAGTATTGGACCTTACGTTCCCGGCACTCGCTCGGGAGAGGAACCAACGTATTGGCTCCTTTCCTCTCGCTCCGTTTGGGAATGAAATCACTTCCATCATGTCCGCTGAAAAACAATCCATACGACAGGATATTGAAATCATCTACCATTCTGGATGTAAAAAAGATTCCTTCCCCCGTGTGGGCCTTCGGGTCAGAGGTATATTTGCCTTTACACAACTCAAGAATTGACTGTTGAGGTGTTTGAAGATCCAGGTCACGTTGGATCTTATTGAAAATCCCTACACCATCATCAACAACCATCATACATATTTTTTTTACATTTGTTTCCAGCAAAACATCTAGCACCTTCCCCTCGGAATGATCTATTGCATTATTGATCATTTCAGCAGCAGAATATTCCAATATTTGCTGCACATTGCTCGGCGTTTCCATAAGGTGTGGCATAATATCACTATAATATATTCTATCTTCTTGTAACTTCTGTTCTCCGACAAGAGAGTACGAATACGTGAATTGCTTTGTAGCCAATTTATAACCTGGATTTTTCCCCTTGTTATAATTGGCTCTTGTTATCGATCCATCCTGTAACATGCCATTGATCAGTCTAGTTGTTGTTGGACGCGATATCTCAAAATGTTGGGATACAAACGTCACCAAATCATTCGGATGAGTCTCAACCGAATCAATAACAAACTTTACGATTGCATCCTGAACCTCTTTTGTGAGCTTCATAGATTCTTCTCCTTTATCTATTGTAATTATAATATAGTATATCCCTTATCTATTGTAAACTTAATGATAGCATTTACATTATCTAATAATCAAATAAGTTGCATTTCCATTAAACATCTGTCTACTAACGGTAGAATTGGGATCGAATACTCGATACACCGTGGTTTGTCACAGAAGTTGTGGCAGGGCGAAGGTCTGGAGGGAAATGGAGTTTGTCGATACTTCATTCGATGGAGGGTATGCTCGCTGGGGAAAAAAAACAGGGAATCGTATATTTCTACACGATTCCCCACATGCAACCCAACGCCCCTGTATAACGAGAAAAAGCAAGCGTCTGAAGGGAGTCGAACCCTCGTCACGAGCTTGGGAAGCTCGGGTAATAGCCGTTATACGACAGACGCGCGTGTGAACAAGCATATCCAAAACACGTCACACTTTCAAGTATAATCGGTCATATATACTACCTTTGTCACATGTCGCCCTATTGCCAGCCAGCTCGAGGGAATCCGGACGTAAAGGAAAAATTGGTTCACCATCACTAATTGTCAATTTTCTTGACAACGCTACTACGGCCCCAGTACAGTTTCCATAAGGGTCAATGTTGACTTTGTCCCAACAATGGAAAAAATGTTCCATTGCGGGAACAGTCCAACAAAGGGAAAATGGTAGTAGTGTATTACATTTCACCAGGAGGAACTGTATGAAAAAAGTCCTATCAATTGCGTTAATCATTCTCCTTGTCGGTGCCTTATTTGTTTCCTGTGGAAAGAAAGAAGAGGCCGCCAAGGTTGAAACCCCAGCCGCATCCGCAGCTCCGGCACCTGCTGCCCCAGCCGCTCCTGCCGCCGTAACTCCAGCACCAGCCGCAGCACCCGCACCCGCCGCCCCTGCAGCCGCAGCCGGTAGTGTCGGAGCCTACACAACACTGGAAGAACCCCTTGCTGCCGCCTTGTTCGACCTGTTCGAGAAGGAAACGGGTATCAAAGTCAATTTCGTACGCCTTTCCGGTGGAGAAGCCGTAGCCAGGCTCGAAGCCGAATCCGGCAATCCCCAGGTCTCCATTTGGGTTGGAGGTGTTGGTCTCGACCACATCACCGCAAAGTCCAAAGGTTTGACCACTCCGTACGTATCCCGCTATGCAAGCAATACCCCGGCAATGTACCGCGACCCGGAAAACTTCTGGATCGGACTCTATGTCGGACCGCTCACCATCGTGACAAACCTCGACCGTGCCAAGGAACTTGGAATCACCCCTCCCACCAGCTGGGCAGACCTGGTGAAACCCGAGTATAAGGGACTCGTCCGCATGGCTGACCCGAACTCCTCCGGAACTGCCTACAATGTGTTGACCACCATGCGCTACGTCCTCGGCAGTGAAGATGCGATGATCGAATACATGAAGAAGCTCGACAAGAACATCGACCAGTACACCAAGAGCGGCTCGGCTCCCGGCAAGAGTGTCGCCATCGGCGAGATTCCCATAGCGCTCGGTTACGCCCACGACCAGGTCAAGCTCAAGGATGCCGGTGCCAATATCAAGATCGCCGCTCCTTCCGAAGGAACCGGGTTCGAATTGGCTTCCATGTCCATGGTCAAGGGCGGCAAGGATGCGGTCAATGCCAAGAAACTCTACGATTGGATCCTCTCTTCCCCCGTCGCACAGCAGAAGTTCACCGAATGGTACGTCGTGTTGGTGGCCAATGGAGCAGCCAAACACCCGCAAGCCCTTTCGATCAACGAGATCAAGACAGTCGACCAGGATTTCGCATGGGACGGAGACAAGGTCAACAAGACCCGTCTGCTTGACAGATGGTCCAATGAAATCGGTCGGTATCGGTAAACACGCTACAGCCTTGGGCTGAACATATGGGTACCTGATGTTTACAAAAAAAAGAATTTTGCAATTTTGTCTGGCGGCGATGGTTTTCATCGCCGCAGACATTTGGATGTACAACTCCCTCAGCACCTCGTTCGCATCATATGTGGAACAACGGAACTACAACGAGGTAGGACTGTTTGTACAGACGGCGCCTGAAGACCAGGCGGACATGGCTGCATGGCTGGCAGGAGTCTCGACGATCATTCCCGACTCCCAAGCCCTGTATTTCGCCTACGATGAATCGAAATTCAATTTCATTCCGACCTCCGACGGCTCCGAGGTCGCCGGACAGGTTTGGGTCCAGAACAGTTCGAACCCCGACTTTGCCACGGCATTGGAGAGCGCCTACTATCTCGAGTCGATGCAATTGCCCTCGACCTATACCGCCAACATCGGTGGTGAACGAACCCCGGTACGGATATTCTTCGCACCGACAATCGCAGAGAACGGCTACGAGGCCACCGGAGCAGTCATGATCCTCGTACCGACAACAAGTGCATCGGGGTATGCGCGGTTGCTGCAGATTCTGGCTATCGGAGCCGCAATCGCATTCTTCGCAATCGCTTGGGTCATTACATTCACACGGGACCCGGTCACCGGATTCATGGTATTGGGACTATTCATCATTGTCGCCATCTTTGTAGCCTATCCTCTGTTCGAGGCGGTCAGGCTCTCATTCCTCAGACAAGGACAATTCTCCTTCGATGCGTGGAAGATGGCATTGTCCCCCTCCTACATCGTGGCCTTGTGGGGTTCGTTGCGCCTTGGGGTATCGACGGCGACCATATCCACGATATTGGGCTTCCTGATCGCATTCCTGGTTGAACGGACTTCCTTCAAACAGAAGAAACTCATATCGACCTTGGCGACCATGCCGGTCATCTCGCCTCCCTTCTCCCTCTCCTTGTCGGTCATCCTGCTTTTCGGCAACAACGGACTGATCAGCAAGCAACTGCTCAATTTGACGAATACTTCGATCTATGGTCTTGGAGGACTCACGATTGTCCAGACAATCAGCATGTTTCCGATCGCCTTCCTAACCATAAGCGGAGTACTGCGACAAATCGACTCGACGGTGGAAGACGCCTCGCTCGATCTGTCCGCAACCCGGTGGCAAACGTTCAAATCGATTACCTTTCCGCTTACCGTGCCCGGCATATTGTCGGCGTGGATGCTCGTATTCACCAACTCGCTCGCGGACTTCGCCAACCCGTTGCTTCTTTCCGGAAACCTGCGGGTCCTCTCGACCGAAGCCTATATGATGGTAACCGGACGGATGAACGACTTGGGTGGAGGTGCCGTACTTTCATTCCTGCTGTTGCTCCCCACGGTGTCGGCTTTCATGGTGCAACGTTTCTGGGTAAGCAGGAAGAGCTTCGTAACGGTCACAGGCAAGCCTTCCACCACGTTGACGGAGTTGACCACAACACCTGTCAGACGAGCCATGGCAATTGTCACCTGGGCTGTGCTGGGGTTCATCCTCATGCTGTACCTGACCATCATTGCCGGATGCTTCGTGCGCAACTGGGGTATCGACTACACGTTCACCTGGGAAAACTGGAAGGCTATCCCGGACAGCTGGGACTCGCTCACATCGACCGTACTGCTCGCATTGATCTCGGCCCCGGTCGCCGGTTTCATCGCGATGATGGCGGCAATGTTGATCGTGCGCAAGAAATTCCCGGGGAAACGGTTGCTTGAGGTGCTCATGATGACTCCCTATGCCATACCTGGTACCTTGATCGGTATCGCGTATGTCATTGCCTTCAACAAACAACCGTTGATCCTGGTTGGTACCGGTGCGATCATTGTCATCAACTATGTGATCCGCGAATTGCCTGTCGGACTCGAGAACGGAATCACCGCATTGCATCAGATCGATCCGTCGATCGAAGAGGCTGCCCAGGACTTGGGGGCGGATATGCCGACGGTATTCAAGACAATCGTCCTGCCGCTGGTACGGCCGGCGTTCATCTCAAGCATGTCATATACCTTCGTCAGGGCGATGACGGCTGTCAGCGCCATCATCTTCCTCATCTCGGCAAAGTGGTACCACTTGACGATCAAGATCCTCAGCTACTCGGAAAACCTCCGCTTTGGTCTGGCGAGTGTTCTCTGTACGGTGCTCATTGTGATTGTGCTTGGCGTGTTTGGCCTCATGCAGGTGTTGGTGAAAGACGACAAATTGACCCAGAAGACCATTTCAACGCGATAAAGGGACCGATATGGAAAAGAAAAGTGTTTCTGTTACATTGCAAGACGTCACCAAGAAATTCAAGGACGTGAAGGGGAAGGCCGATGTCATAGCCGTGAACGCGGCCGACTTTGTGGTCGAACCCGGTGAACTGGTCACCCTGCTCGGTCCTTCGGGATGCGGAAAGACCACGACATTGCGCATGGTCGCGGGTTTCGAGCTACCCACCGAGGGAAGGATCCTGATCGGCGATACCGATGTGACCATGTTGCCTCCGAACAAACGCGACACCGCCACCATGTTCCAAAGCTATGGCCTGTTCCCCCACATGAGTGTATTCGACAATGTCGCCTATGGTCTGAAGCTCCGCAAGATTCCAGTCGACGATATCAAGAAACGGGTCAACGATTCGCTGGATCTGGTCGGCTTGGCTAGCTATGGCGACCGCGCACCCAGCAAGCTTTCGGGTGGACAGCAGCAACGCGTCGCATTGGCCCGCTCGCTGATCGTCACTCCATCGGTACTGTTGCTCGACGAACCGCTCTCCAACTTGGATGCATTGCTGCGGGAACAGATGCGTGTGGAAATCAAGCGTATCCAGAAGAGCCTCGGTATTACCGCAATCTATGTCACACACGACCGGGTCGAAGCCATGAGCTTGTCCGACCGCGTCATCGTCATGAAGAACGGGTTTATCAGACAAATCGGTGCTCCCGATGAAATCTACGAGAAGCCCGACTCGCGCTTTGTCGCCGGTTTTGTCGGAAAAGCGGCTTTCTTTCCTGTAACCATTGGGGAAATGGCGCAGGATCTCTGGTCCTGCGAACTTGGGGGCAAAGAGGTGAAAGTGGCACAGATTGCTCCGAACGTGAAGAAAGGAGATAGCGCCGTGCTCATGGCCCGGCCCGAATCCTTGCGCCTGGAGGAGAAGGGAAAGGGACATATCGACGGCAAGGTCCGCATGAATGTCTATCTTGGAAACAGTATGGAATCGTTCGTGCAGACACCATTCGGCGAGGTCCTGGTCCAGATCGACGACCCGCATTCGAAGAAGGTCTACAAGGAAGGCGCCGACGTCTCGATCGGATTCAGCCCCGACCGGGTGCGTATCCTGGCCGAAGACGAAGAATAGATCCACCTTATTCCATCTCCCAAACTCCCCGGTTCCTCGGGGAGTTTTCATTGACAACTGGGGATATGGGGGCTACACTTACATACAATAAGATAAGTTAGGGGGTTTTTATGGCCACAGTAGAATTGAAGAACATTACCAAGGTGTACGATGGTAATGTGAAAGCAGTAGACAATGTGAACATCGACATTCTGGACAGGGAATTCGTGGTACTCGTAGGTCCTTCCGGTTGCGGAAAGTCCACCACACTCAGAATGGTCGCCGGACTCGAGGACATTTCATCCGGTGAGTTGTATATCGATGGCAAGATGGTGAACGACGTCCCACCCAAAGACAGGGACATCGCCATGGTTTTCCAGAACTACGCCCTGTATCCGCATATGAGCGTATACGACAATATGGCGTTCGGCCTCAAGATCCGCAAGTTCCCGAAGGAAGAGATCGATCAGCGCGTACGCGAAGCCGCCAAGATCCTGGATATCGAACAGTTGCTCGACAGGAAACCTAAGGCACTCTCCGGCGGACAACGACAGCGTGTCGCCGTCGGCCGTGCAATCGTGCGCAAGCCCAAGGTATTCCTTTTCGACGAACCGCTATCCAACTTGGATGCGAAACTCCGTGTCCAGATGCGTGCAGAGATCTCATCGCTGCACAACAGGCTCAAGGCTACCATGATCTATGTCACCCACGACCAGGTCGAGGCGTTGACCATGGCCGACAAGATTGTCGTCATGAAGCTGGGAATCATCCAGCAGATCGGTGGACCACTTGAACTGTACAACGACCCGAACAACAAGTTCGTCGCTGGATTCATCGGATCGCCTCCCATGAACTTCATGACTGTCGACATTGTGGCCGAAGGCAAGCAGCTCTTTGCCGATGAAGGTTCGTTTAGGGTCAAGCTTACCGAGGAGCACAACAAGTTGCTCGCCTCGTATGCGGGAAAGAAGGTCACCTTCGGTATCCGCCCCGAGGACGTCAAGTTCTCCGACGATGCGATCGCGGACACCACCATCAACGGCCAGGTGAGCGTCGTAGAACCGCTCGGTTCCGAAACGCACATCTATGTCGCGGCAGGAAAGCACCAGTTCATCGGAAAGATCGAACCGCATATCATCCTCAAGGTCGAACAGAACATCAGTCTGATTCCCGACCTCAAGAAAGTGAAGTTCTTCGACAACGAGACGGAACTGGCTATCCGCTGATCCGAACCGCTGCGGGACAGCATGAATACGAACATGGGGCCTGGCTGCAAACCGGGCCCCATTCCCCAACGAAACGAGGGTGGCGGAACAATTACTATTGGTCCATTACCGAGTGAGTGCAGGGAACGTAGGGGGAGACACCATTCATTCCTCAACGAAACGAGGGTAGCGGAACAATCGCTATTGGTCCATTAGCGAGTGAGTGCAGGGAACGTAAGGGGAGCTACGTGAGCCCCTTGGGGCGGCAGCGGAGGCGAAGCCTCCACTTCCCAGGGCTTGCCCTGGGGTTGCGATACCATTTATTTTTTATTCGTGAATTGTGAAAACTGCAGTATGATGAATCCATTGGAGGCTTCCCTATGCAGGATTCACGCAAGGAGATCATCTCCTGGTCTCTCTACGATTGGGCAAACAGCGCGTTCGCGACCACCGTCATGGCCGGGTTCTTCCCCATCTTCTTCAGTTCGTACTGGTCGACAGCCAATTCGGCACAGGTCAGTACCTTCTACCTGGGTCTCGCCAACTCCATGGAGGCGGTCCTGGTCGCCATCCTGGCGCCGATCCTCGGTTCCATCGCCGACAAAGGAAGCTTCAAGAAGCGGTTCCTCACCTTCTTCACCTTCCTCGGGTGCGTCATGACCAGCGGATTGTGGTTCGTGCAGGCAGGCATGTGGCAGCTCGCTGTCGTCTTCTACATTCTCGCGACCGTGGGCTTCTCCGGTTCCCTCATATTCTACGACGCCCTGCTGCCGGCTGTGGCTTCACCGAAGAAAGTCGACTTCGTCTCTTCGTTGGGATACAGCCTGGGATATATCGGTGGAGGCCTCCTCTTCCTGGTCAATGTGCTCATGTACCTGAATCCCTCGTGGTTCGGGTTTGCGAACGAGGTCGCGGCCGTGCGGGCCGCGTTCGTCTCGGTGGCGATCTGGTGGGCGCTTTTCTCCATTCCATTGATTGTGTTCGTAAAAGAACCCAAGGAAGCGCATGCGAAACGGTCGACACGGGCAATCCGCGATGGATTGAAACAGTTTGCCATCACCTTCAAGGCAATTAAGGACCTGAAGGTTGTCGGCATCTTCCTCCTAGCCTACTGGTTCTATATCGACGGGGTCGATACGATCATCCGCATGGCGGTCGATTACGGCACAGCCATAGGGTTTCCCGCATCCTCCTTGATTGTAGCGCTGTTGATCACACAGTTTGTCGCATTCCCCTCGGCAATTGCCTACAATAGCTTTGGAAAGCGTATCGGGGTGAAAAAAGCACTGATGGTTGCAATCGTAGCCTATTGTTTCATTGCCATTCTGGGGTTCTTCATGTCGGCTATCTGGCACTTCTATGCCTTGGCATGCATCATCGGCTTGTTCCAAGGTGGTATCCAGGCCTTGAGCCGGTCCTACTACACCCGACTGATTCCCACGGAGTTCTCCGCGGAATTCTTCGGCTTCTTCAACATGCTGGGCAAGTTCGCCGCCATTATCGGACCGGTACTCATCGGTGTGGTCACCTTGGCCACGGGAAGCAACCGCTTCGGCATCCTATCCATCATCATCCTGTTCATCATCGGAGGAATCCTGCTGTCCAAGGTCGATGAAGAGGAAGGCACGCAAAGCTTGCAGTCGTTCAGGACCAGCATGGCCGCCAAGGAGTTGGAGGAAGTGAGCGATTAACTCACCCGGACAGTAAAAAGGTGCCGGAAAGAATCCGGCACCCACGCATAATTCTCGCGGAAGCGATAGTATTATTTCTTGTAGATCTTACGCTCGGTGTACGTAGTGTGGAGCAGGTGGTGCGACTTCTCGCTGAGTGGGGCACCCAAATACTCCTTGTATATCTGCTTGATCTCCGGATTCTGGTGCGAGCAGCGTATCGTGCTCTTCTCATCGTCCGTATACAGACCTGCGATACGCTGGGCACGTACCTCGTCGGTAGTCGCATAAGGTTGACCACCTCCGGCCACACATCCACCGCGGCATGCCATGACCTCAATGAAGTGGTATGGTGGTTCCTTGCCGGTATCCCGCGCCTCGCGGATCTCTTCCAACAGGGTACTGACGTTCGCCATGCCATGTGCGATGGCAACCCGCAATTTGGTTCCCTTCACATCGATTTCGCCGCTGCGCACACCGTCCATACCGCGAACCGCCTCGATATTCACGTTGGCAAGCTCTTCTCCGGTGATCAAGTTGTAGGCCGTTCTCAGCGCGGCTTCCATGACACCACCGGTATTGCCGAAAATGGTACCGGCACCGGCATAGGCCCCGATCGGACTGTCGGCATGTTCGTCCTCGAGCTTGGCGAAGTCGATTCCCGATGCCTTGATCAAACGGGCGAATTCCCGTGTGGTCAGCACCAGGTCGACATCGGCGAAACCGGAGGCGTACATGTTCTCGTCACGCGATATCTCGAACTTCTTCGCTGTGCAGGGCATGATGGCGACCGAATAGATCGTGGCCGGATCGACCTTCGCATTCTCGGCATAGTAGGTCTTGGTGATAGCGCCTTGCATCATCATGGGACTCTTGGCTGTCGAGAAGTTGGGGATCATATCGGGATAGTACTTTTCCATATAGTCGGTCCATGCAGGACAACAACTGGTGATCTGGGGGATTGCTCCCTTTCCCGTTGTCAGGCGTTTGACCAACTCGCTACCCTCTTCCATGATGGTGAGGTCTGCACTGAAGTTGGTATCGAACACTTTGTCGACACCCAGTCGGCGCAAGGCCGAATAGATCCTGCCGGTGGTAATGGTTCCCGCAGGCAAGTTGAAGGCTTCACCCAAAGCGACACGCACCGCGGGAGCGATCTGCACGACCACATGCTTGTCCGGATCGGAAATCGCACGGACGAAGTCGCGTGTCTCGTCCTTTTCGAATATCGCACCGACTGGACAGTGTGCCGAACACTGTCCGCACTTGATGCAGGGACTGTCGTTCAAGGGAAGATCGGCTGCCGGCGAGACCACCGTGTTGTCTCCCCGTCCGATGAACTCGAGCGCATAGACACCCTGCAGCTGTTGGCAAACCTGGACACATCGGCCACATTTGATACACTTGGTCGGATCGAGCACGATCGATGTGGTGGACCGGTCCTGGGGCAAGTCGACCAGACGGGTTTCGTACGGCTGTTCACGGACACCGAATTCGGCGGCAAACCGCTGCAATTCACAGGTACCGTTCCTGCCACAGGTCAAACATGAGTTCGGGTGGGTCGACATGATCATCTCGATGACCGTCTTGCGCACCTGGTACAATTCGGCATCATGGGTGATTATGCTCAGATTCTCCTGGACCGGAGCCGCACAGGCGCGCAACAGCTTGGGAGAATTCTCCTGCTTCACGATACACAAGCCGCAGGCGGCCCATGCCGGAAGGTCGGGATGGTAGCACAAGGTGGGAATATTGACATTCACCTTCTTGGCAGCCGCCAGGATGTTGGACCCTGCCTCGATCTCCACCGGCATGCCGTTTATTTTCATATGAACAGTACTCACTGGTATCCTCCTCAACGATCGAAGCCCTAACGGACTTCGATGGCTCCGAATTTACACGTCTCGTAACACACACCGCATTTGATACATGCTGCCTGGTCGATGACATGGACCTCTCGTCTCTCTCCCGAAATGGCCGCGACCGGACACTTGCGGGCGCAAGCGGTACAACCGATACACTTGTCGGGAAGAATATGGTAGCTGATCAGACTCTTGCACTTCCCGGCCGGACAGCGCTTGTCCACGACGTGGGCAAGGTATTCGTCACGGAAGTGGTGCAACGTGGAGAGGATCGGGTTCGGTGCCGTTTGTCCCAAGGCACACAACGAGGCCTTCTTCATGGCTTCGCCGATTTCCACCATCTGGTCGAGATCCGCCAGTTCGGCGTTTCCCTTGGTGATCTTGTCGAGCAGGTTCGCCAGCGACCGTCCGCCGATCCGGCAGGGCGAGCACTTTCCGCAGGACTCGTCGACGGTGAAGTTCAAATAGAATTTGGTGACATCGACAATACAGTCGTCCTCGTCCATTACGATCATTCCACCCGAACCCATCATGGAACCGAGTTTGGTCAAGGAGCCGAAGTCGATCGGGGTGTCGAGGAATTCCTTGGTGATCACACCACCCGAGGGACCGCCGGTCTGGACTGCCTTGAACTCCCTGTCGTTGGCGATACCACCACCGATATCGTAGATGATCTCACGCAAGGTGGTTCCCATGGGAACTTCGACCAGACCCGAGTTGCGGATCTTTCCGGTCAACGCGAACACCTTGGTACCATGGCTGTCGGGTGTTCCGATCCGGCTGAACCAGTCTCCGCCCTTGATGATGATCACGGGGATATTCGCCCAAGTCTCGACGTTGTTGATGACTGTCGGCTTGCCCCACAATCCCTTGACCGCCGGGAACGGAGGCCGTGGAACCGGCATGCCGCGCTTGCCTTCGATCGAAGCCAGCAGTGCGGTCTCTTCACCACACACGAATGCACCCGCGCCAAGTCTGATCTCGATATCGAAATCGAAACCGGAACCGAGGATATCCTTTCCGAGCAATCCGTATTCACGGGCTTGGGCCATGGCGATTTCCAGGCGTTTGATAGCCAGCGGATATTCGGCACGGATGTAGATGTATCCCTGGTTCGCGCCGACGGTCTTTCCGGCGATTGCCATGGCTTCGAGCACCGAGTGCGGATCCCCTTCCAAGGTGGAACGGTCCATATAGGCACCCGGATCCCCTTCGTCGGCATTCACGACAATGTACTTCTGATCCGACTCGGCTTGCTTGGTGAAGTTCCACTTCATCCAGGTGGGGAAGCCCGCGCCGCCACGGCCACGGAGACCGGCGGTCCGCAATTCGGCGATCACGTCGTCGGCGGTCATTTCGAAGAGCACCTTCTCGAGTGCCGCATAGCCTTCGCGGGCGATATATTCGTTGATGTTTTCCGGATCGATGAATCCACAGTTGCGCAACACGATGCGGAATTGCTTCTGGTAGAACTCGATATCCTCTACCTTGGCATGCTTGCGGCTGCCTTCCTTGGCATAGAGCAAACGCTTGACTTCACGACCTTTCACGATGTGTTCGGCGACGAGCTCCTTCGCATCCTCAGGCTTGACCTGCACGTAGAAGGAATCCTCGGGCAGGATCTTGACGATAGGTCCCTGTTCGCAGAAACCGAAACAACCGGTCTTAACGATCTGGACCTCGTCGGCAACACCCTGTGCCTTGCATTCGGAGACCAACGCCTCGTAGATGGCATTTGCCTTGCTGGATTCGCAGGCTGTTCCCCCGCAAACCAAGATGTAGTTTCTAAACGCCATTACTTGCCTCCATCCTTGATAATATCCGCAGAGGGACGATCAAACACATGGTCAGAGACCATTTTCCCACGCATGACGTGGTCTTCAATGATTGCCTTGGCCACCGCAGCATCCACTTTTCCATAGATGACAGGAGGCATTCCCGGAGAGAGGACCTCAACCGTGGGCTCGACATAGCACAGGCCCATGCAACCGGTCTGTGTCACCGAGACATGCTCGAGATTGTGTGCATCCAATTCCTGTAGAAATGCATCGAGCACAACTTTCGCTCCAGCGGCTATGCCACAAGTTCCCATACCGATGATGATCTGGGTATCCTTGCCAGCGATATCGCGCTTCTGGATTTCAGATTTCTTACTGTCCCGAAGCTTCCGCAACTCCTCCAACGTCATCTTAGCCATTCCAGCCTCCTAGTAAGGACCTTACGATCAGGTCCGACGATTCCTCATTTCATCCAAAGCAGCCTCTTGGGACTGCACGTATGTCCGTAGCATGTGGAGTGTCCCGCCCGATGCGAAATCCCCCAGCAGCTCCATCAGCACCTGTCGCTCCAATTCATAGCCGTCGTACCCGCCAGGCAGCTCCAGACTCCTGGTCACCACCATATCGTACGTTCCGGGAAACGCAAGCATCGACACCAGTGTCGAAACGACATTTCCCAGCGGCGGGCAATCGATATGCCGGAGGGGAAACCGGTATGCCACCGTTGTTCCCTTGCCCTCCTGCGACTTGAGGGAAAAGTCCCCTTGCACCGCATCGACCGCCTGAATCAGAAACGGAATACCCAATCCAACGGTCCGCCCCTTGTGCTTGATCCCGTCCGTGTAGAACGGATCGGTGACCTTCCGTTGCACCTCGCTACTCATCCCCTTGCCATTGTCCGCAATCGTGCAGGCAATGGAATGTTCGTCCTCCCGCATGTCCACAGTTATCAGCGATGCATCGGATTCGATGGCATTCTGCACTATGTCGGAAAGGAAATCACACAGGGATGCGTGCATACGGGCCTTTCTTCACTTGAATTTGGCAATGATTCCCGGCAACTGGTCCTTGGTCACCTTGCCAAACACTTCTCCTCCCACGGTCATGACAGGCGCAAGACCACAGCAGCCGACACAGCGGACCCCTTCCAGGGAGAACTTGCCGTCCTCGGTGACGGCGCCGATCTCGATACCGAGCAGTCCTGTCAATTCCTCGATCAACATTTCGCCACCTTTGAGGTAGCAGGCGGTTCCCAGACAGACTTGTATGTTGTGCTCCCCAGGCTTGGTCATCTTGAAGAAATGGTAGAAGGACAACACACCGTAGATTGTCGCCAACGGGATGTCCAACATCTGCGCGACGGTGTCGGCCGATTCGCGGGAAACGAACCCGTACTCCTCCTGCACCTTGTGCAAGATCATGATCAGGTTGCCCGGCTTATCCTTCCATTCCTCGATGAACGCAATCAATCCTTGGGAGAAACTCTTCTCTTCTTTCATGGCAGACATGGAACCTCCAGTACTCAGTATTCGATTATCCATACTATCGAGTAAACGTGAAAATGACAATATATATTTGTTTATCGATTGATTATTTTTACCCAAAACCCCATTTTAATACTACAGATATTGTCATTTTACGTAATTTATTGTATCTTTCTTCACATAAAAGGGGATTTTACTATGAATAGTGATATGATCATACGCATTACCAGATACTACCGCATACTCAATAGATTGCGCTCCCTCGGATTGGAAAAAGTGTTCGCACATAACCTTGCCGACGCAGCGGGTGTTTCTGCCGCCGTAGTGAGAAAAGACTTCTCCCTACTGGAAATCCATGGCCAGAAAAGAGGTGGCTACGAAATACCCGATCTTCTGGTCCATTTGGGACGGATCCTGGGAAAGACCGACGAACCGCAGAATGTGATCATCGTAGGATGTGGACGTATCGGCAAGGCCCTCATGCACTACAACGGCTTCGAGCCGGACGGTATACGCATTGTCGCCGGATTCGACTCCGACCCGCTGGTCTATAGCGACAGCACCCACCCGGTTCCGGTCTATCCGGTCAGCCGAATCGAGGAAGTGGCCAATGCCTTCGATGTCAAGGTCGCAATCGTCACCGTTCCCGAATCGGCCACGTCGGACAGTTTCCAACGGCTTATGAACGCGGGTATACGGGGAGTGCTGAACTTCAGCCCGATCACCCTCAAGCCGGTCAAGCTGGAGGATGGAACCCACCCGATCGTACACAACATGAACATAGCCCTCGAACTCGAGCAGATATTCTACGAATTGCAATTCCCGAAAAAGGATTAGGCGACTCACCTGCCTGTCATCACGACATAGACCGGCAGATGGTCCGAATAGCCAGCTCCTGTACGGACATCCCAACTATCGGGGTGTCCTTTTTCATCCCTCAAATGCTGCCCGACCCCAACCTGTCCCGAATGGAACTCAAGTCCGTAGGAATCGAAGAATGCCGGGGAGAGCAGGATCTGGTCGAAGGTCTCCCATATGCCCTGGTACCAGTACGATCCGTCGGCATGGGAGAGCAGCAACTGGTTGCGGTCCAACCACCAGGTGTACCAGATTCCGCGCGGTGGAATTCCCCCGCTGACCAACAGCGATCCGTTACGGGCGTAGTCGTCCGCCTGCAACACATCGAATGGGACCAACGCAGTCTGGTACGCGGCCCCTTCGCGCAGGTAGGAATCGGCACTCCCGTTGAAATCCCCGGCCACCAGCACGGGTTGCCATGGCTGTTTGTCAAGCAACTCTTCCGTTCGCCGGGAAACGACACGTGCGGTGGCGATACGTTGCGATTCCGTTTCCACCACCCCTTCCCGTCTCGATTTGGCATGGAGGGCGAATACCACCAGCTTCTCAGATCCGAGGTCGATCTCGCATTCGAGCACGGGGCGGTTCCCCTGAACACCGTGGATTCGTGCATCGGTGATGGGGAACCGGCTGATGATACCTACTTGGACTGCCGAATCCTTGGCGGCGGTTGCGGCGAACCACTGGAAACCCCGGGCGGAGAGGTGCTCCCGCAACAGGTCCTGCAGAATATTGGCATGCTCGATCTCCTGCAGAAGCACGATATCGGGAACCATGTCGTGGCCTTGGGTAATGGCTTGGGCCACCCGTTCGAGACGCCTCCGGTAAGCATCGGACGTCCACCCCTCCTCCGGTGTATACTCGGGATATTCGTTGCCGGTCACATAGGCATCGAACAGGTTCTGGACATTGTAGGTCATGACCATGAGTCGTTCGGATCGATCATGTGAAGCATCGAGATCACAGCCGCAGCCACACAGGCACAGCATGACGAACACCACGAGTACGGCAAGGCATCGCACACAAAACAGTCTCAAGCACCTATCCACTCCGACCTCCCTCCAGGTATATGCAAGACATACCGCAGGAAACCGGGTTTTGCTTCAAGGTCGTGTGGTCACGGGGAATGTCTACAAGGAGATCTCAGTCACAATTCTTCTTCAGCTGGTAGGAGAAGTAGAGTGCCGCGAGGGCATCGTCGCCGTCGGTCTGTGCACGTGGCATGGTCTGGGCATCGAGCATCGCCTGGTAGAGGTACTTCATGCGGGAATCGCGGAACGCGAGGTTGCGGGTCATGGAAAAGCACATGGCCCAGATACGGGACCACTCGCGGTGTTCGAACGCACTTTCAATGGCGGAACGCTGCTGGTCGATCTCAACGACATCGCGCGCCTCTTCGAGGAACTCGGAAAGGTAATCGTCCTTGTCGAGATTCTTCTGTTCGTACAGCTCGGCCAACGAGGGGGAGAATTTCAGGAAATGGGCCAGCACGGCATAGCGCGTCTGGCGGAAGGATGGTCCCATGCCCTTGCGTGCCGCGAGGAACAGTTCGGCGAGGAATTTCCCCTCCTTGTCCATGATATTCCTGGCTACGAGGAAATTCAGCTCCTCGCGGATATTCACCGCCAAGTCGCTGATGGATTCGACCCGGGACAGGTAACGGGCATTGCGCGTCACCCGGGCGAGGGATTTGGCTGCGGTCGATCGGGTGAGGTTCGACCCGTGCTCGAGCAGGTAGACCAAGGCCTTCTCGGCCTTCTCGTTGTGGGTGAGCGCACCGAGGGCGAAAATCGATTCTATCTGGGTGTAGGAGTCGGTATCGAAAGCATCCCTGACCAGGTCGTCGGTCAACGAAGGGCGTGGACGGTCGAACAACCCGCGGATCACCTCCGCCTTGTCGTCGGAGAATGGCGATGCGAGGGTACTGCGTATCTCACCAGTGGCGACTCCCGTCAGGTTCGTTCCCAAACTCAGCAACAGCGACTTGCGTTTGATCGGATCGGTGGCCTTATCCAGCCGATCGATGTCGATGAATGCGCGTATGCCATGCAAGGAGAACATTATCTGTGTCGCATCCTTGGTTGAATAGCTGCCCTTCTCCCGCAATGCTCCGGAAAAGATGACCCCGAACGTCGATAGGAGCAGGGCAAACAGGAACGTCAGAAGGTAGGAGTTGCCCAACCGGATTCCGCCCAGATGCAGCTCATGGGGGATGCGCAATCCCTCGGTCGCCAAGGCTCCGCCGGCAAGTCCGCTGAACAAGGCGAGGAAGGCGATGACGAAGTTGACCATGGAGTTGAAGCCCACCCCCTCGTCGTCGGGGATGACCGAGGCTACCATGCGCCGGATAAGGATATTGACGACTCCCAAGAAGAAGTTGGTGAGGAACCCCAGGATAAAGAACCACAGGACCTGCGCGGAGAGGGGAACGGCGATCCACCCGACTATGCTGGCGAGTAGGCCGAACCCGTTGGCTATGATCAGGGGGCGGCTTCCCAACTTGTCGCTGAAGAACTTGCAGAAGCTGCCTGAGAATACGACCGCCAGGCTCACTCCGGTGGTATAGAGGAAGATGATGTTGGATTGCAGGCCGACTTCCTTTGTCAGGAAGGCCACACTCATGCCCAGCACGACCGTAACAGTCATGTACGTCCAATAGACCATCAACCTGATGCGGGAATCGTGGTCGGCCATGGCCTCCTTGAAAATGACGAATATGGTGCGGCCCTTCTTGTATTCGATATTGGTACGGCAGGGGATCTTGGACAGGTGGTAGGCGGCGATGGTATTGGTAATCACACCGATCATCTGCAGTCCCACCAGCCCGATGACGCCCGACAACCGTTCTATGGAGGTCACGATGAAGTTGAGGAACTTGGCGATGATGGTGGACGACTGGAAGGCCACATTGGTGTTTCCTATGACCCGCCCCCGCGTACGGTTGGAGGTGATGGTCTTGAACGTATAGTCGTAGAGCACCACGCCAAGCAGGCGGAAACAACAGAACAGGGTGTACACGAACAGCAGCAGGAAGACGGCGACCGAGCCTTCGACCCAGAGCAACGGCAGGTACAACAGGCACACCAGGCCACGCAGGACCCAGGTGACGGTCTGCACTTTCACCACGTTCCGGTTGCGGAAGACCCGGGACATGACCGGAAGGATCATGCCGACGATATACATGGCCGAGGCGATATACCCCAAGGCGATGTTGCCGGCCCCGAACTGTACGGCGAGGATATAGACGATGGTATCTCCGAGCATGCTGAAGCCGAGGCCGTTGTAGACTTCCGAATGGTACAGCCGTACTTGCCCCGTCTTCTTCTCCGCTTCAGATAGATATTTTGTCCGAACCATTACCGCTATCCCACCTCAAGTTTCTGCCGGCGCCAGCAGCTCTGCGAGCGGGAGGTTTTTCAGATCTCCCCTCTGTTCTCCACAACCTTGCTGACCAGTCCGTATGCGACCGCTTCATCGGCGTCGAGCCAATGGTCCCTGTCGGTGTCGGCTTTCACCACGTCTATCGCTTGTCCGGTCTGGCTGCTGATGATCGTATTCAAACGGTCGCGGGTCTTCTCGAGTTGCCTGGCGTAGATCTCGATATCGGTTGCGACACCTTCCATGCGGCTCATGGGCTGATGGATGAGATAGCTGGAGTTCGGTAGTGCGATCCTCCGTTCGGCGGGAACCGCAAGCAGGACCAGGGTGGCTGCGCTGGCAACCAGTCCCATACCGATCATATAGACTTCGTTCTTGATGAATCTGGCCATGTCGAAGATCGCGAAGCCGGCTTCCACATCGCCACCTGGGGAGTTGATGAAAATCTTGATGGGCTCGTCGTTCTCCGCTTCCAGGATCAGCATCTGCTTGATGACCTTCTCCGCGCTCTCCTTGTCGATTTCTCCCGACAACATGATCGAGCGGGTCTGCAAGTACTTGTCCGATACTATCTCGGGGGTATTATCTTTCTTTTCGGTTTCTGCCATTGGTATCTCCAAATCTTCGGTAAGTCTCTGAGTTGTAAAGTATACGGAACATTCGGGGAAATGAAAAGCCATTGCTTGGGTTGTCGACCTGTTTACTCTTCATCGGGCGCAGTCTATATTCTCTGTATGAAATGTGCCACAGTTGCCATAATCGGCCGACCATCCTCAGGAAAATCAACTTTGGTGAATACCATTTGCGAACGCAAGGTATCCATCACCGCCGCAACCCCCCAAACGACTCGAAACGCGATACGCGCGATCTTCACCGACCAGCGGGGACAACTGATCCTTACCGATACACCGGGCTACCATGTGAGCGAACAGAAGATGAACTTGCGCCTGCAGGAGACGACCCGCGCGTCGTTGCAGGATTCCGATGCGATCCTCTACCTTGTCGATCCCAAGCGCAGCGCCGGGGCCGAGGAGCAGTCCATAGTCGACCTGCTGCTCACGGTGAAGATTCCGTTGGTCATAGCCATCAACAAGCAGGATATCGCCAAACCGGAGGAAATCGCCGAGACACGGGCGTATCTCAGCGCGGCATTCCCCACTGCCGTCATCCTCGAGTTGTCCGCCAAGGACGATACCGGAGTCGACGAAGTGTTGATCGAATTGTTCAAGCTTGCACCCGAAGGTGATTTGCTTTACCCCGAGGATACCTATACCGACCAACCGCTGGAGTTCCGTATCTCGGAGATTATCCGGGAGAAGGCGATCACGAGTGTGACCGACGAGATTCCCCATGCGATCTATGTCGAGGTCGCCGACCTCGAGTATGCCGCCGAGGCGGAGTCGATCTGGGTCAGGGCATTCATCATCGTGGAGCGCGAGACGCAGAAGGGCATTGTGGTGGGTCGTGGTGGCGAGGGGATAAAAAAAATCCGCCAGGCCTCCTTCAAGGAGATCCGGCAGTTGTTTCCCGGCAAGAAGGTACAGTTGGACCTCCGGGTGAAGGCCCAACCGAAATGGCGGAAGAACCATATCGTCTTGGACAGGATCCTTTCCTAGTTCATCAAATCAAGATATTCAATCCTATAGGTACCGCTCGAGTATGGGCTGTACCTTTTTTTGTCCGCAGGTCTTGATGAATCCAGCGAGTTTCGGTCCGCGTTCCTTGCCAATCAGTACGCCGTAGGCAACCTTGAACAGTTCGGGAGCCGCTATCTCGCAACGATTCGCGATCGCATAGATTTCCTCACTCAGCTGCTTCTCGTCGAATTCATCGAGGCGGGTCACTGCTCCGTGCAGTTCCACGATGGCTTTCTTGGCTGTATCGTCCAATTCCATGAGCGGATCGTTTTCGCCGCGGAGTACCCAGCGGAATTCCTCCGGCGAGAAGGTCGATATCCATCTCCATGCGCAGACGCAGCGCTGTCTGAGCCGTTCGGTCTGTCCGGGTGTCACGTCGGGCAGGCTCGCAATGACCGCTTCGATGTCCCCGCTGTTGATCTGCAACAGGTTGCAGAGGTGGCGGAAGGGTATCTGGTAGGAGATTTCGGTAGGGATATCCTTCACCTGCGACAGTTCGTAGATGCGGCTTTCCTTGGCCTTGCGCTTTTCGTTGGCTTCCTGGACGCCGAAATAGATGCGTTCGGAGGTGTCGTAGTCTTCGTATATCTTGAGGACGTCGAGGTCGAAGGAGATGGCGAACTCGGTGTTGGGCCGTGTGCCGACGAAGAGGTAACGGGTCACCTCCGGCGTGTAGACTTCAAGGACGTCGGGCAGGCTGACGACTTCTCCCGATGACGAGGAGATCTTGCCGCCGCGGCCCTTGATGCTGATGAAGTCGTACTGGAAGGAGACCGGCGGTTGTGCGCCGAAGACTTCGACGACGTGCTTGGAGGTGTCGAACGAGCCGCCTTCGCTATGGTGGTCTTTGCCTGCCGGTTCGAAGTCGACGCCTTCATAGGCCCAACGCATGGGCCAGTCGATTCTCCACGGGAGTTTCGCGGCACTGGTGGTGCGCAGGTCGATGGTTTCGGTCTCGCCGGTTTCGTCATCGCGGTAGGTGACGCCCCACTCGCCGTCCCAAGAGAGGATGGTGGTGGTGTCCTTGCCGGTGAAGTTGCTGAAGACCGATATGGGGAACCAGTCGTCGGGCAACGGGGAGGTTCGGTACTTGTCCAGGAGAGCTTTGATCTCGTCCTTGTGCTCGAGTGCGGTCCGCATGCCTTGCGCGTAATCCGATGCGCGATACCGCTTGGCCTGGTAGAGGTATTCGGGTTCTATGCCGACAACGGGCAACAGGTGCTCGACGGCCTTCTCGTTCGCTTCGGCGTAGTTTGAGTAGGCGCCGGTCGTGTCGGGAACGAGGGTGATGGGCTTGCGCAGGAAGGTGGCGAGCAGTTCAGGGTCCGGCATGTTCTTGGGGACTTTACGGAATACGTCGTAGTCGTCCCAGGAGTAGATGAAGCGGACTTTCTGTCCTTTGTCACGCAGTGCGCGCACGATGAGTTCCACGGAGATGATCTCGCGGAAATTTCCTATGTGTACAGTCCCCGAGGGGGTTATGCCGGAGGCGCAGGTGTAGAGGTCCTTCGGGCCTTTCTCGCGGATGATCTTGTCGGCGTATATATCCGCCCAATGTAAAGATATGGATTGATTGTTCATGGGGGCGATTATAGCGGGTACTGTGTAGTGGTGACAAGACTGGAGGTGCAATTTCTGCCGATTCCCTACCCGTTTCCTTTCCATTTCCCCTATATGTGCATATAATTGTCGTATGAAACAGATTGTGGCGATAGCGCTCCTGGCAGTCCTTCTCCTGGTTCCCGGCTTTTCCCTCTTTGCCGAGGTTCCCCGCGAGAGTGGTATCGCCTCCTGGTACGACAGCGACCCGAACGGGCCGTTGACGGCCAACGGAGAGCAGTTCGACCCGGGTGCCCTCACCGCGGCCCACAAGTATTTGAAATTCGGCACCATCGTGCGTGTTCATGATGTGAACAAGGGTCTGTCGGTCGATGTGCGCATCAACGATCGCGGTCCGTTTGTCGATGGCCGCATCATAGACCTGACTCCCGCCGCCGCCCGGGCGATAGACATGTATGAACGGGGCATTATGCCGGTGGAACTGGAGATTTTATACGAGCCGGCCGTACCCGAATCGAAATACAACCGTCCGGGCGATACCGGTTGGTACCGCGTGCAACTCGGAACGTTCTCCAACACCAGGACGGTCCTGCAGCTCTTCGAGAAGTTCCATTCGATCGGGTTCCGCCCGTCTGTCGAGATTACCCAGGAGTCCCTGATACGCCTTTCGCTACGATGGATCCCCGAACGGGAGAAGGAAGCGAGCCTGAAGATACTGGCAAGCCTCGGGTTCAAGGATGTGTTGCTACGAAGCGACACTAACCCATTTTTATAAAACTCCAGGCTTGTCACCACGAGGAATGTTGACAGCATCGGACTTTATCCGTATTATCACCAAAGTCGGGCCTATAGCTCAGTTGGTTAGAGCATCGGACTCATAATCCGTGGGTCGAAGGTTCAAGTCCTTCTGGGCCCAAAACAGAAACTCCTTGCAATGCAGGGAGTTTTGTTGTTTTTTGGGATCTACAGGAAGCTATTCAGGTATGTTCTGCAATGCAACTGTACCAGAGGGTGTATCCTAGAGTCTTGGCAAATAAAGAAAAATATCCAGCTTTTTTAACCTACCGCCGCTGCAGTACCACTAATGCCTCGATTCCTCGTTCAGGGTAAATTCAAGGTCCAGGTAGATATTCTCCAGCTTTGTTCGCGCCCAAAGGTTCTTGCGTAGGAACTTCAAGCTGGATTTGATGCTGGGGTCGTTATAGAAGCATTGTAGCGGCAGCATGTCGAACAACCCTTCCCAGCCGTAGTAATCGACTAGGCGTAGAAGCAATTTCTCCAGCGTTATGCCATGGAGGGGGTTGTTCACTTGTGTAGTTGAAGCGGTTATGTCCGTGATAGAATCTCCTTCACCCGCCCTACTTCACCACTCTCAAGACGGACCTTGATACCGTGCGGATGCGTGCTGGAGTTTGTCAGGATGTCCTTGACCACACCTCTGGTGGTAGCACCGGTGGCTTGGTCCTGCTTGAGGACAATAAGCACTTCCAGTCCAGCGTGTATATCAGCTCTTATCTTCCCATCCATATCGATCTCCCCCACACACCTCACTCTATAGGAGAAAGAAATAAAGTTGAAGAGTCCCCCGCATCAAGGGGAGACACCAAGAGGATAGGAATTTATTATGCCTGGATTAGCCCGGACGTCTTTTCTCAAACCCGGTCCTTCCAGACGTAATATGAATCAAGCGGATCGAAGTCATTCAGCATCGTGTCGGCGGGAGAAGTTCGAGAATACCGCATCGACATTGGCGGCGACCATACGGTCCCAATCCGCCTGGGAATCCACTGTCCAGACCTGCACGCCGACCCCATGGTCGTGACATTCGGCAACGTCTTCTGGAGTCACCGAAGATAGTGCTGGGTGAAAGTATTCGAAGCCGAATCGGCTGCAGAGGCTTCCCGCATGCACCAGCCCTTGCTGCTCGACCAGAAGGCCGAGAGGAACACCTGGAGCAATCTGCTGCAACAGTATCAGCGAGAGGTGGTTGAAGGAGGAGAAGAACACCCGATCCTCCAGATGATACTTCTGGATGATAGCAAAGGTCTTCTCCTCCAGTCCCGGATAAAAGATCACCGAAGACTTTACCTCGATATTGGTGCGCACCGAAGGATCCGAGGAGGCCCATTCGCAGTACTCCTCGAAGGAGGGTATCCTGGTAGCGCCGACCGCTTCCGGATGCACACGGGATGCATCGAATCGACGAAGGTCGGCAAGCGAATACGACATGACCAGGCCAGAGCCATTGGTGGTACGGTCAATGGCCTCGTCGTGGATAATGACAACCTGCCCGTCACGGGTAAGCTGCACATCAAGCTCGATGGCATCGAAGTTCGCCTCCGCCGCTCGCTGAAACGCAATCATGGTATTTTCCGGGTACAGTCCGCTGAGCCCTCTGTGGGCATACACTTTCATCGTCGCCATCATCACTCCTCCCGGGAAAAAAACACTATCACAACAGATTAGGCAATACCAACACAATGGATGGAATATACGTCACGACGATCAGTACAACCAGCAGGGCGATGATGAATGGCCACACCTCCCGGATGAAATCACCCACAGGAACCTTGGTGATGGAACAGGTGGTGAACATCATGGAGCCGAAAGGAGGGGTGATCCCACCGATCATGATATTTACGATGAGAATCAGACCGAAATGGATCATATCCAATCCCATCATACGCATGACCGGAACCAGCAGCGGAGCGACGATGATCAGAACGGCTCCACCCTCCAGGAACATTCCCATCAGAAGAAGAAAGACATTGATCAGTGCAAGCATCATCCACGGAGAAGCCGAGAAGGTCATGAGTATCTGGGTAAGACTGTGGGGAATCCGTTCCCAGCTCAGATAGAGGCCGAACACATTGGCCGCAACGATGATAAGGATCACCGCGCTGGTTGAATACACCGTATTCTTGAGGATGATAGGAAGATGCTTCCATTTGAGTTGCTTGTAGAAGAAAACACCGACTACAGTACAGAACAGCACGGCAATAGCACCAGCTTCGGTGGGAGTGAACACACCGAATCTGATTCCCATGATAATTCCAAACGGCAGCAGCAACGCCCAGATCGATTCCTTCAGTTGAAGGAAAATGTCCTTCGGAGGAGACATCCTGTCCCGCACAGGTGCATACCCGCGACGCCGCGAGATTATATTCACCGCAACCATGAGCGACACACACATGAGTATGCCGGGAACATATCCTCCGATAAACATCTTGGCGACGGAGACTTGGGCGATCAGTGCATAGATGATCAGATTGATCCCGGGGGGAATCACCGGTGCGATTGCAGATGATGCGGCGGTGATGGCGGTCGAGAATGCCGCACCATACCCCCGCTTCTCCATCTCCGGGACCAATATTTTCGCCTGCATCGCGGCATCGGCATTGGCTGACCCGGAGATACCTCCCATCAGTGTACTCAACACCACATTCACCTGGGCTAGACCACCCTTCATGTGACCGGTCAACACATCCGCCATCTTCATGAGACTGGCGCTGATACCGCTGTAGTTCATGATCTCCCCGACCATGATGAAGAACGGAACGGCCAGGAGGGGAAAGGACGATGCGCTGGTAATGAACCGCTGCAGGATAAGATCGGGGGGAGTCCCTGTCGATGCGAAGGTGAAATAGGCCAGAGCGGCAGCTATGAGCGCAAACGCAATCGGTATGCTGGAGAAGTAGAGCACCATGACGACGACGATCGGAAATAATGTCATACCTGTATCCTTATGAAGACATGCGGGGCAAATCCCTTCTGTCTCGGACAAGAAGGATTCCCTCTGTGATGAGAAACTGGATCGAGTGGATGGTCATTAGACCGAAACCCACGGTAATCGCAAGGTTGATGTACATTGCAGGAACATCCAGGACCGGGGTCCGTTTCAGCTTGTTGGCATTGATCATGAGGATACTCAGATAACAGACATATCCATTGATCACAACCATCAGCAAATTGATGACGCTCGAGATGACCTCACGGACTCGCTCCGGAAAGAGTTTCGTGATCAGATCGATACCGATATGCATCTTGAGCTTGTATGCAGCGGCCGACCCGATAAACACACTCCAGATGAATGCCGTAGTAGCAACCTCTTCTATCCAGAACAGTCCACCATCGAACACATACCGGAGTATCACGTTGAGGATTACCACCCCGACAGTGATGGATAGAAAACATGCGCTCAGTATCACTTCGAAATTCTTGTACAGCCTATTCAGTAATGCGCCCATAATACTCCCCAGATAAAAAAAGATGACGCACGGAACCCAACAGCTCCGTGCGTCCGTCAATCCATGTTATCGCATGGAATCCAATTCTGCAAATACTGTCTGGAACACTCCGGGGGTCATGCCGGCCTTCTCTACGTACAACGGCGCAAGTGCCTTTCTGAATGCATTTCCATCCACGTCGTTGAACTTCACACCATAGGACTCCAGCTCTTTCACTACGCCAGCATGCTGGGACTTGAGCAGGTTGACCATATGGTCCGCACCCTTGGTGAACTCTTCCTGAATGATCGTTTGATACTGCTCGGGAATCTTCGCCCAGACGTCTGTTGAGATATAGACACCACAGGTTCCGAGAATATGACGGGTGGTGGCGACGTTCTTCGCACGGGTTTCATAGACGCGGGTTCCGATGTTGGTGAACTCCGAACCTTCGAGTCCATCGATGACACCCTGTTGCACGGCAGAGAGGGTCTCACCCCAAGGCAGCGGAGTCGCAATGGCTCCCATCGCTGTGAGGGTGTCGATGTATGTCGTGGTACCGGGAACTCTGATCTTCATCCCTGCCAGATCGGCTGGAGTCTTGATTACCTTATCGGTGATGAGATTCCTGAAACCATAGATATAGTCGAGAGCGAGAATCTTGATTCCCTTCTCTTCAGCTTTTGCGACCATGTCCTGAACGACAGGACGTCGCACGAGATCCACATATTCGTCAAAACTCTGGTACATCATTGGAGCATAGAGCGCCTTGATATCGGGAACATAGTCACCGATAAATGAAGGGTCCTCGACGGAAATGAAATCCGCACCACGGACCACCTGCTCCACCCCTTCCTTGTAAGCCGGCAACTGAGCCTGCGGGAACGTCTGGATTTCGATGGCGCCATTTGTCTTTTCGTAAATACTTGCGGCAACCTCATCCATGGAAATGGTGAGCTGTTCAGCCGGACTGAACACATGGCTGAGTTTCAGCACCAGTTTATACTCATCTCCTGCAGGCGCTTCCTGCTTACCCGCTGCAAACAGAACCATTGATGAAATCAACACCAATGCCAATACAACCATCAATCTTCTTCTCTTCATGAACCATACCTCTCTTTTCTTTGGTGATTACCTGGACCCCGATGGCAACAACCGTGCTTAAGAAGTTACTCACCGTATTGCGAATACTAAACCCGTTCAATCCGTATGTCAAATATTTTTATTAGGTAATTACTTGAAATTATACACATTAGTAATAAAATCTGCTTATTTATTAATTTATTTACATTGCATTATATGCTTAATTATGCTTAATATTATTAAATACCATGGTGGGTACCAAAAGATCCGAAGATTGCAGACGGTGACAAAGGAAGCAGAGCATGACAAACATGAAGAAACGAATCACACTCGACGATATCGCTAGGGAAGCCCATGTGTCGACAGCGAGCATTTCGATGATACTCAATGGCAAGCACCTGAACCGCTTCTCCCCGGAAACAATCGAGTCGGTCTATACGATCGCTCGACGGCTCGGCTACGAGAACAAACGGGCGAAGTGGACCAACAATATCCTGCTGTTGGTCTGTCCTTCCGTAATCAATCCTTATTTCGCCACGATGATCCAGGGGATGGAACAGGAAGCGCAAGCCTGTGGATTGCAAACCATGCTGATCACCACCTATTGGAATATCGACAGGGAACGGTGGGTTTGTGAATTCGCAAAGGATCCATTGGTCGCCGGTGTCGTATTCGCCATGATTCCACAGCAACCGCAGCTGGTGCAGAAATTGCATGAGACGATACCGGTTGTGGCAGTCGGGGACAAGCAGAACGAGCTGGGTATCGATACGGTGGATGTGAACAACTTCAAGGCAGGATTGCTGGTGGGAGAACATCTGCTGGACATGGGCCATACCCATATCGCATACATCACCACCAGTCTGAACTCACAACATAGCGCACGGGTACGTCGATATGAAGGGATCAAGGCAGCGTTGAAGCAGTCGCATAGACATGATGCGAAACTCCACCTGTTCACCGAGGAGATTTCCGCAGAGACCGAACTGCACACTGTCGATATAGAACATAGGACGGGATACAAGTTGGCACTGCGCTGTCTTGCCGAGAAACCGCAGGTTACGGCATTGGTCGCCATCAATGACATGGTCGCATACGGCATCATCGATGCCATCAAGGATAGCGGGCATCAGATTCCCGAACAGTACAGCGTCTGTGGATTTGACAACATCTATCCTTCGAATTTCACCGGAGTGGGGCTCACAACCGTGGAACATTCGATAATCCAACGAGGAAAGAGCGCCGTTCGATTGATCTACAACAAGATATCCCGTCATGATGCGGCATCACGGGAGCACGATGCCGGAGCCGTCACCCGTGTGGAATACCAGAGTCGCCTGGTCGTACGTCGCTCAACCATGTATCGCCTTCCCCATAAACCAGAAGGCGTGTGACAGCAAATAGATTTAGAGGACTCATTGCCCGTTGGTCACAGGCAGTGGACTCCTCGGGATTATAACAATGAAAGTCCCAGTTCCTCGATCATCGCTTTTCCATATTCGATTGAAACAGCGTAGCTGAAGCTGGTTTCGTATCCCGGATGTGATCCTCGCAGGAAATCTCCGCCATCCTCGTTGGGGACGAACAATCCCATCATAATGCCGATCACCCGACCATCGGCATAATTCACCAATGGACCACCTGCCATTCCCGTGTGGATAGCACTGTCGAAGAGGAAGAGGTTCACGTGATCCCGCAACGAGACTTTCGAGGCAATCACTCCACTCTGGACGGCCAGGTTGTGCAGCTCCTGATGTCCGAACGGGAACCCAAGTGCGAGGACCGAGGATCCGAGGAACACCGATTCCACGTTGCCGATCATATGGTCGGGAGTGTTGATGATCAACTTCTTTTTGAAACGAAGGAGCGCGGTATTGGTGATCAAATCAGTTTTAACCACTTCCAGGGGGATCGCTTGGACCGTATCGAGACTGAGTGGTGAGAATTCCTCGGGCTTGCTCGATCGCCCGGCCAACAGACCGTCGTAATTTTCCTCGAGGAGGTGCGAAGCTGTCAGGAGATACCCGTCCTCATGGACGAGGAACACGGTTCCAAGGAAGACGACCGAATCCTCCCGCTGTCGTAGCAGATAGAAACAACCCCCGGAGAATTTTTGACTGATATGCTTAAACATCCGAGTCCTCCTTCTTCTTCGATTTCTTGTGGAACCGTACAATAGGTGTTTCTCCACTTTCGATCTGGAAGCGATGGACTTTCAATTTTCCGGTCTTCACGGAGAATGTCTGCACCCCGGTATACTCGTTCAACCCTTTCTTGAGGCTGAAGGTGAGCACTAGGAGCACCACCGCAAAGGGAAGGCCGGTCGCAATGACCGCTGATTGGAGTGCTGCCAGGCCACCGCTGAGGAGAAGCGCTGCTGCGACCACCCCTTCGAGGATTGCCCAGAACAAGCGTTGGGGGATCGGCGGATCGGGATTACCACCGGCAGTGATGATATCGATCACCATCGAACCCGAGTCGGAGGAGGTGACAAAGAAACTGACAACGACGAGTACCCCCAGCACTGAGAGCACTGATGGTAGAGGAAAGTGTTCGAGGAGAAGGAACAGGGAAAGCGGAACATTCTCAGTCACACCCTTGGCGAGATTCCCACCTTGGAAAAGATCGATGTAGAGTGCGGAGTTGCCGAATACCGTAATCCAAAGGAAGGTGACAAGTGTTGGGATGCAGAGCACTCCGATAAGGAACTCCCTGATGGTCCTTCCCTTCGAGACCCGTGCGATGAACATTCCGACGAATGGGGACCACGCAATCCACCATGCCCAGTAGAAGACAGTCCAATCATTCTGCCAGGAAGTATTCTCGAAGGTCTCGTTCCACGTTGCGATTTCGGCGAAGGAGGCAAGGTATGCCCCGATATTCTCGATGAACCCGTTTGCGATAAAGAGCGTCGGTCCGAAGATGAAAACGAACAGCAACAGGGCGGATGCTAGCCAAATATTAAGTTCCGAGAGTTTCCTGATTCCGGCATCAAGTCCCCTGACTACCGAGATGGTGGCTATGGTCGTGATTCCTGCTATGAGGAAGAGCTGTACCAAGGGACTCTGTTCAAGCCCTGTGAGGTGATTCAACCCGGCGTTGATCTGTTGCACCCCGAATCCCAGCGAAGTGGCGACTCCAAACAACGTGGCGATTGTGGCGAGGATATCGATCAGGTTCCCCCACCCTCCATTGATCTTATCACCAAGGATCGGATAGAAGATCGACCTGATTGAGAGCGGTTGCCCCTTGTTGAAGCTGAAGAACGCCAGAGCGAGTGCGACCAGCGCATAAATCGCCCACGGGTGCAGTCCCCAGTGAAGGAATGTATACTTCATGGCGTTGTGCGCGGCCTCTGCAGCACTGTCCACGGGTACAGGCGGTATTTGGAAATGGAACATCGGTTCTGCGACTCCGTAGAACAAAAGTCCGATTCCCATCCCAGCCGAGAAGAGCATCGCAAACCAGCTGAGAGTGCTGAACTCAGGCTCCGCATCGTTTCCTCCAAGCCGGATATTCCCATATTGGCTGAACATGAGGTAGAGGATGAATATAAGGATAATGTTCACCGAGAGGGTGAAGAACCACCCCGCATTGGTTGATATCCCATTCAGAAGCGGATTGAAGACATTCCCCAACATCTGGTTGAAGAACACCGATACAATGACGAACCCGATTATAAGGGACGCCGAGGTAAAGAACACAACCGGATGGATATCCAGTTTGGGTTTCTTACTATTGGATGATTTGTTGTGTTTGATATCGAATCTCCTTTTATGTCGGTATGCATGCCGGAGAACAATTCAATTGAAAACCAATAGCCTGTATCTGTCAACTCCCGCTTTTTCTTCCACAATAATTTTCCGCGATATTTTATTGCCATCTGATATTTTCAAGAATTTGGCCTCATACATCGTGGACCGAAGGTTCAAATCCCACTTTTTTAGTTTTATGTTTCATTTAATTTGACAAGTTTCATTATAGATGGTACTTTACAGTTATCATGAAACAACAAACAATTTCCGAAATGAGAAAATACTTGGCTTCCCTTTTTGGAGGTGACCTGGAAATCCAAGACTACATATTCCCAAGCAATGTTCCACTCTATTTGCATGATGGATATCGATTCCAGACGATCAGCCTTCATGGAACCAGTTTTATTGCTATGGAACCAACAAACAAAGCGTATAGGTTGCCTACGCTGGTCAAGCATCTTGCCAAAGCTTCACAGCTATCAGGTCTCAACTGTGCTTTGGCCCTATCTTCTCTTCGTTCGAATCAGCGTAATGCACTAATCAAGCAAAAGGTTCCTTTCCTGGTACCAGGATCCCAACTATATCTCCCCTTTATAGGAAGTTCATTCACTGAAAAGAAAACCAATACACTACCTGTACCGGAAGCCATGGCACCTGCAACCCAACTCGTTTTTCTGTATTTCTATTATAAAAGCCCTAGCACTACAGTAACGGCTTCGGAACTGGCAATTCAGTTGAAGATTTCAAAGGCAACACTCACAAGAGCCGTTGGAAACCTCAACCACCTTGGTCTTATTTCTATTAAAGCAGAAGGTACCAAAAAACTCCTTACACCAGCAATTTCTTCCAAACGTGATTTCTTACACGCAGCTAAACCCTATCTGAAATCACCGGTGCATCAAACCATCTACCTTGCAGATCAACCAAAGCAGGCGTTTCTTGGTGGCTTCTTGGCTTTGAGTAGTCAGACTATGCTTTCAGCGAACAAAAATGACGGAAGTTATGTCGTAACGATACGTCAAGCAAAAGCACTTGAGGCTGAGAGAATCAGCGAGCAGGATTTCCTTGACTTCGGAGGTTTTCCGGTTGAAATCTGGAAGTATGACCCTGCATTGCTTTCAAGTGGTGAGATTGTAGACAACATATCTCTGCTATTAAGTTTCAACCAGGAGTCCGACGAAAGGACAGAACAAGCTCTACAGGAAGTGAAGGATAAAGTCCTATGGTAGGTGGACTCGATATATTCAGACAAAGATTCTTGGAATTCAGTGAACAGTTCACAATAATTGGTGGAACTGCGTGCAGCATACTTTTTGATGAGGTTGATTTGGAATTCAGGACAACCCATGATTTTGATATCGTGCTTATTGTCGAAGCATTGAACGATTCCTTCGCTAGGGAATTTTGGAATTTTATTACTGAGGGTGGTTATGAGTTTCGAGAGAAAAGTTCTGGTACGCCCCAGTTCTACAGGTTTTCCAGACCCAGTGTCGATACCTTTCCAAAGATGATTGAACTATTTTCCAGGATTCCCGATGGCGTAAAACTTATTGAAGACAGTCAATGTACTCCCGTGCATATATCTGACGAAATCTCCAGCTTGTCGGCGATTCTCCTTGATGATGAATATTATAATTTCCTGATCTCAGGAAGAGTTGTGGTGGACGGTCTTCCAGTGTTGAAAGCTGCCTATCTCGTACCGTTCAAGATGAAAGCCTGGCTTGATTTAACTGACCGTAGGAACAAAGGACAATCGATCGACTCCAGAGACATACGGAAACACAGAAATGATGTATTCCGTATTATTCCTCTTCTCAACGTCGCCGAAAAGATAAAAGTAGCTGCACCCATTAAAACCGATATCGATGCATTCTTGGATAAGATGCCACAAGAGACGATCAATCTGAAAGACCTTGGGATCCAAAGCCGAACGCTTACTTCAATAATTGATCTGTACGCGAATCTTTACGTGTGCGACGATATACTCACTTAGGCCCACAATTTTCACCAAGGATCCTCCAATACACAGTAATCTGAATCAGCTCAATCGTTTCTATCTTAGGAACATGAATAGCTATTTGTTCCTATAACAGAAACAAATGGTTATTATTGTTCTTGACGTAGGAACAATTGCCCCCACACCGTGAGATGATAGAAATTTTTCTCACATATCCTCTGTCCACGGAGAGTGGTTTTTAATTTCATCGATGATAAAACGTATCCCGTGGTTGTCGGAAGGATTCAGCCTCAACATCTTACAAGCAGTTGCCGCCGCTTTCTCGAACTCGTTTTTTCTCCACTGAAGTAAAACCAAGCCGTGTAATGCCCGGAGATATGGACGGTTGTAAATATTGCCCCAGAGGAACATTCCATCAAAAGAATCAGGGAGTTCCTTTTCTGCTATGTGAATAGCGGCATGAAAGCAATTCGCTGCATTACGCAAAGAATACCCATCCCGTAAATATATATAACCAATGTGCACAATAGCATCGATGCACTCAGGGTATTCCTCCCAAAGCTTAGCCAGCATGTCGTACTTTTCATCAAAAGTGTTGCATTCGCTTGATTCATATACTGGATCCGTATCGGGTCCGTAAAATCCATAGCCGGTATAATCTTCAAACTCATAGGACATGCGTTTTCCACCTCGTAGACACTCTCCAATGCTTCCCCGCAATTCATAAGGCTGATACCAATCGGTGATTCCATGTGCCTGAATTTCAATATATCGGTGACCGGGAACATCAATGGAATCCAAGTCGAAATGGAAGTCGAGGATATCACCGGAAAGATACGTCACATCCTTGAAGATCCATTCCTTTGTCACTGCAAAAACCATTGTATCAAGTTCGACAACATCCAATCGGACCCTTGTCTTCACAGAAACAATTTTACCTGTGTCCAAATCCTTTGCCCTATATCCACTTCTCAGCAGTTTCAGCACCAGTAGATTACGTTTTCTTATCTCATCAACAGTATCCATGTCCGATTTTCCTTTCAATTTTTTGAAATGCCAATATTTCAATACTTTCAGTGAGAATCCAGGTTCTAAATGGTAAGTCAAGGAAACGACCTTGTCCATTGTTGAATAGGCTCCGATTGCAGATGATTGTGCCAACACCAGACGATTGCCCAATGAAGAGTCTTGAATCTTTAAGGATGATTTTTACATCAACACAAATATGATCATAAACCCACCCCCTGTTGTCAGCAGGTATTCAAAAATACCTCTTAGGATACGAATTCTCCTGGACCCCAATCCCACAAGCTGCTAGGATAATACTCCAAGGGGCTTGTAACCATGAAACGTATCCACGTCGTTGCTGCAATCATCATTGAGAAAGGAAAAGTTTTTGCTGCGAAACGCAAGGATGCTGGAGAGCTTGCCCTCAAATGGGAATTCCCCGGAGGAAAGATCGAACCGGGAGAGACTGGTGAAGAAGCAATCGTTCGGGAAATCATGGAAGAGTTGTCCGCAACAATTGTAGTGGACCGGTATCTCATGACTGTGGAACATCAATACAAAACATTTCATCTCACTATGGATGCCTACCAATGTACAGTAACCGATGGCACCCTTGAGATAAGTGAACACGTCGACAGCCGTTGGCTACCGGTAGAAGAACTCCATTCAGTCGACTGGGCTGCTGCAGATATTCCCATTGTGGATGCAATCGCTCGGATGTTGGGAAATTAGGATGGAAACCGAACGATTCGAGGAGTTGTTGCCTCCTAGCCTGCATACCGGATTCATCGACCATACCCACCCGTCCAACGAGTTGTACCGACCGAGCCTTGTACTCAACGACCCTCCAAGAAGTAAGGTTCTCCACACCCTGTGCCGAGAGTTGGAGAATTGCTCCTACTTCGAGTTCTCAGTTGCATTTATAACCAGCGGTGGCATCATGATGCTGCTACAAGCGCTCTACGAAGCGAAGGCGAAAGGAATCACTGGGAAGATACTCACTTCGGATTATCTCGGGTTTACCGATCCAAAGGCACTTGCCCTCATCCGTCAGCGGTTTGACAACATCGAGCTACGGGTGTACAGCGGAAAACCCTTCCATGCAAAGGGCTATCTGTTCTATTACGGCGAGAGTGACTATGCCTCCCTCATGATTGGCAGCTCGAATCTCACGCACGAAGCACTGGCAACCAATCGGGAGTGGAATATCAGACTAGTCTCTCTACATGCAGGAGATTTGCTCCGAAAAGTCCGAACGGAATTCAACGCAGCCTGGGATATGGCCCACGAGGTGAGCCCTGCCTGGTTGTTGCATTATGAACGGATCCGGACCTCCATGCATCGACAATCCCAACCAGCCTCGGCTGTACTTCCCGATGAGGAAGAATCCTTTAGTCGAGAGCACATAGTCGCCAATACCATGCAACGCGATGCACTCGCATCATTGCAACACCTGCGGCAGCGCGGTGAACACAAGGCGATCCTCGTCTCCGCAACCGGTTCAGGCAAGACTTTTCTGAGCGCTTTCGATGTCCAACGCTTCGCTCCACGACGATTTCTCTTCATCGTCCACCGTCAGCAGATTGCCTCCGAATCGATGCGAAAATTCAAGCAGATTCTCGGCAATTCAATATCTTGCTCCTTGATTGGTGGAGGATCCGAATACGACAAATCCGCGGTCTACCTCTTCTCCATGATCCAGACTCTCAGCAAAGATGAAGTATTGCATACATTCGCTCGAGACGAGTTCGACTACATTGTAGTGGATGAAGTTCACCGGGCTGGAGCAGCATCCTATGAAAAGGTCCTGGCCTATTTTACACCCAAGTTCCTGTTAGGTATGACAGCTACACCCGAGCGGACCGATGGTTATGATATCTACAGCTTGTTTGACAACAACATCGCCTACGAGATCAGACTCAACCAAGCACTGGAAGCCGACCTGTTGTGTCCCTTCCATTATTATGGAATCTCAGACTTGGTGGTCGACGAAGTCCAGTACGATGATCTGTCCCAGTTCTCGAAAATCACAAGCGATGAATGGGTACGGAATATCCAGGATGCTATCGATCGGTATTCTATTCCCAACACCCGGCGCAGGGGATTGATCTTCGTTTCTCGAAATGAAGATGGAAGGATACTCTCGGAAAAACTCAACGTGTTGGGGTTGCGTACACTTGCTCTCAGTGGTGCGGACGACGACAAGGCAAGGGACGCTGCTTTTGATAGACTGGAATTAACTGGTGGTCCCAATGCGCTTGAATACCTGATCGCCGTCGATATTCTTAACGAGGGAATCGACATTCCATCGCTCAACCAGATAATCATGCTCCGCCCTACCCAATCGGCGATCGTCTTTGTGCAACAAATGGGACGCGGATTGCGCAAATACCAGGGAAAGGATTTCCTTACTGTTATTGATTTCATCGGTAACTATACCAACAACTATATGATCCCTGTCGCGCTGTTCGGGGATACGTCCTTCAAGAAGGACACCCTCAGAAAGCTGGTGAGTTCGGGAAGCCTCGGCATCCATGGGGTTTCGACTGTCAATTTCGACAGAATCGCAAAGGAACGCATCTACAAGGCTATCAACGATGTCTCCTTCAGAACCCTCAAATTCCTGAAGGATGAGTATAATCGGGTCAAGATGAAAATTGGTGGGACTCCGACCATGATGGATTTCGTTGAGCATGGCGCGGTATCCCCGTTGTTGTTCATCGACCATAGCAAGAACTATTATCAATTCAAATCCAGGGTAGAAAAACCCTTTATCCCCCAACTGTCGGCAGATCATCTGCGAAGCTTGGATTTCCTCTCCAAAGTAATCGCGCCAGGTATCCGTCCGTATGAAGCGGAAATTGTCGAGGCCCTCATAGACGGCAACGGAAGTCTCACCATGCAACAGCTGGTTGGTAGAATTGAAGAAGCCTACAACTTCATCCCACAGGAAAAATCGTTGCATTCAGCGGTCAGTATACTGCAAGAGGGCTTTTACCAAGCAGCAATGAGAAAATCTTTCGGCAATATCGTCTACTGTTCCTGGAACGGCGATATGCTCGTACCGACCGATCGATTCAAGCTTCTACTGAAAAATGGTGCATATAGAAAGGAAATCACCGATATCCTGAACTTGGGCAATAAGGAATACCGTACCAATGTGCTACCGCACCGTATGCCTGACGATCTGATGCTCTATCATAAATACTCACGACAGGATGTCTGCAGGCTGCTCAACTGGGATAAGGATGAAAGTTCCACAATATATGGCTATAAGGTGGACACCAGAACCATGACGTGCCCGATATTCGTTACCTACCGCAAGAATCTTGAGAAGATTGACCCAAGCATCAATTATGAAGATCATTTTGTGTCTCCCGAAAAGTTCGCGTGGGAAACCAGGCATAGTGTGAAGTTGGATTCGAGTGAGCCCAGAGCTATCAGGAATGAGAAAGGACCAATGAAGAAACTCCTGTTCGTACAGAAGAACAATGACGAAGGAATCGCCTTTTACTATATGGGAACAATGGAATTCGTCTCAAACACGCTGGAAAAGAAAAAGAATGGGAAAGGAAAGGAGCTCCCTGTGGTAGCCATGCAATTCGCCATGCACACACCGGTTCCCGCCGACCTCTACGACTATATCACCGGTTGACAAACCCGCTGAGATACTCGGCCAACCCAGCATCGATACAATACACGTAGCAGCCTCGCATGCCGCGGGTCATAAGGGTTCGGTAGGTGTTTCTGATTACACTGTCGATCTCGGCCAGGGCTTCCGGGCGGCCCTTCCGTGCCGGCCCAATCAAGCCATTGAGAGATTTGTCGGATTTTGCCCGCTTGGTATAATCGGTCACCACCTTGCCATGCTCAAACTTGAGATCCTCGCCGATAATCACACCGACATGACTGAATTCCAACCCCTGGGTGGTGTGGATGCACCCGACCTGATCGATCGAGCCCTCCGAAATCGCAAAGGTCCTATCCCCGCTCAAGTTCCAGGGCATGGAAAAATCACCGATTGTGACATCCACCGAAGCTTGTGGATCCTTCTTGGTCTCCCACTCCCAGCAATACCCCGCCAAGAGCCGGGCCTTGCCGTCGATTTCATTCTTCGCCCGGATCAAACGTTCAAGTTCACCCGGAGTATCCACAACCCTGAAGTCGTAGTCGATTCCATCGAAGGTGGTGTTGGCGGTATCCCGAATCTGCAGGACATGGTCCAGCCATACAAGATATCCATCGGAACCATTGCACCTGAATTGACTGGACAGTTCGTCCTCATAGATTTCCGCATGGAAATGGTTTGCCCATTGTTTTATTGCGGGAATGCTGCCGTAATCCTGGGCCGTAACCCGCTGGGCCTCATCGATGAAGAACACGGATAGATATGATGCCTTCACAATTTCCTTGATTTGGTTCTCCCCGCGTACAACTGGTCCAAACCGTGTCTCCTTGTTCAAGCGGTGCGCCTCATCGACAAGCAAGGCACCAAACACATTCTCTTGGGCATCGACAAACGCTCCCGAACTCTTGAACAGATTCGAGATATCCCGCTTTTTCATGGCGCCTTCGACCAGCTTCACCTCGAACACATTGCGCGGGGCACTGTTCTTCGTCACATAGGCACAATATATCCTGGTTCGGATCAACTGGACCAACAGATTGATCGCGACTACCGTCTTTCCCGTTCCGGGGCCTCCCTTGACTATGAACACCCGTTTGCGGTGATCCTCGTTGCACAACTTCGCACTGGCAAGAATACGTTGGAACACAACCTCCTGCTCATCGATAAGCATGAATTCCCGTTTGCCCTTCAGCATGGAGGCCAACGCATCCTGGAGGCTCTTCGATGGCCGGATATCACCCTCTTCGATGTAGACGAGCGTCTGCTTCCTGTCTCCGGTTTTGATGAATTGCTTGATAAACTGCTGCAGCTTTTTCGCATCACCGCGACAAAACACGGGAGCCTGGTCGATGAACTCCTTGAAATGGGGAAGGAACAACGGATCGTGTGCATCGGTATGTTCATAATTATGCAGATAGGCACAGGGATTGAGATGGATGGGGACATCCTGGACATTGGCATTGAAATCACTGATCAGCGTCTTGTAGCTGAATGCCTGGTACGCAGGGTGTACTGTTGTATGGAGAGTTCCTTGGAAACGGGTCCGTACCCGCTGGGTCATTTTCGCGGTTCCAACGTTGATAAGCTGCTCGATGTTCTCGACCGGCTGCACTTCGCTCCACTGCTTCAATTCGACTATCACCGCATGGTGCTTGTGTTCGTCGTCCAAGCCGGAAATGATAAAATCGACCCGCTTGGCGCTTTGTGGAATCGAGAACTCGATAGCCACACCGGCATCGGTGGGAATATCGGGGTCGTGCAGGACTTCGGACATGTACATCATGGAGTGTTGCCAGGACCGTTTCTCGCTTATGCCGACAGAACGGCTCAGGACCGAGCGCATCTGCTGCTCGATCGTGTTGTCGATATATCCGTTCAACACATCCTCGAGAAATTGGCTTTTCTCTCCAAGGTATACCAGCAAGGCGGGACCTCCAGTCATCTACCAACTATATATCGTGCAGTTCTGTGTATTTCTTATGGGTTCCCTTTGCTTTATCAACGGGATATTTCCTCGCATTCTTCTCCATCTTCGCCATGAAGGAGGCTTTGATATCCACATCCATGTCATGGCTCAACAGGAGGACCCAGTACAGGATATCCGCCAGTTCATCGCCGAGCTGTGCGCGATTTTCCTTGATATGGTCCAGGACTTCGGCTTCCGTTTTCCACTGGAAATGTTCCAGGAATTCGGTCGCTTCCAATACCAGCGAGATCGCCATGTCCTTGGAATTGTGAAATTGCTTCCACTCTCGCGCATCACGGAACTTGAGAATCTGTTCGGTCAGTTCTTGCATATCATTCATGGGGATTACTCTCTCAAGTCCTAACCATAGCATATTTCGGCGTGGCGGAGGGAGTTTTATTGCTTCACCGAGGACAATCCTTTACCTGTTGCACCTACTGCCGAGCGCCAACAAATCCCTATATTCATTACACTTTTCTCATTGCCGGTAAAATTCCATGCCGCTGTCGACAAGCCGTTCTTCCCAGATCGACTTCAGTATCTCGAGCTCCTCGCGATAATCGACCTTGGACTCGTCTTTGTCATACGGAAGAATCTCGAGTACTTCGATAGCGAAAGCCGAGGCACCGTCCCGCTTCCATGCGGCTTGGAGTTCCCTGTTTGATAGACTGCCGAAATCCAGCTGGAAGCGGAACCTGTTCATCGTACTTTTCAGGTCTTTGGATTCCTGTATAAGACACATTTTGCCAATATTCGATTTGACGATACACACACCCATATCGGGCCTTGTGTTCTTGTATTGTTCCTTCAACTTCTTCTTATCAACCATTATGTACACTCCTAGGCCAGCCAGTAGGCTGATCCATTTTCTGTTCTCTGCATGAATCCATAATCGACCAGATAGCGCCTGATAATCGCATGGTCTTCGTATATTTCCGAAAGGAGGGCATTCAACTCCTTCTCGGAGTAGCGTTTCCCCAGCTCCAGCTGCTGTGCAATCTTGGCCAGGACCACAATCTTCTTCTTCTCTTTGCCCGGGAACCGCTTCAGCTTCAACGGAGAGAGGCTGGCGAATTCCGCCTGGAGCACCTTGTCCCGTTCCCCTTCGGTAATCACAAACCGGTCGTCGAGCTTCTCCACATTGCCAAGGATAGGCAGCATGGTTTCACTACCCGTCTCCTTCTTCTCGGCTACCAACTCATACAGTGCGAGAAACAGTTTCGCCTGCTTTGCCTTCTCGCGGAAGGTGAAGCGCTGGTGTCGCACCGTAGAGGGAGAAATGTCCAACCGCCGTGCGATCTCCTTATCGGACTCGTTGGCATACATGAGAAGCAGCAACGCCTTTTGGTTTTCGGTCAACATGTTGTATTTCGACTCTGCATAGAGCAACTGCTGTACACGATCGGGATGCCCGGTCTCGACATGAAACCGGATTGCACGTGAGGCTTCGAAGAAGCGTCCTTCGACAGGAAACACCTCCCCCTCCTCAAACGTTGCCCCGCACAGATCGCACCTATAGGTGCGGGAAGTTTCGTCAAACCGGTAGCCCTTCTTTATCGCATCGACCGAACGTGTATCCAAATCCATATATTACATCCATAATGTTTATTATTTTTATAAACATTATAAATATTTGTTTGCTTTCTTGTCAACACACTTTGTTATAACCCGACAAGTCACCGAACCCTTGGGGATGCCGAAGGGTAGAACCTGGAGGCTTTGCGTACTTCAGCATACGGTCACTTCATGCATGTAGGAAAGATAGCCGGCAAACGTTCCCTATCAACACGCTCAGTCTGGAAATCAATCCACACGATTGAAATCGATATGCCCAAGCTCAACATCGGTACTCGCCAAAACCACACGTAGTGTGTCCCCGACATCCAACCCCTGCGACCCACTGTTCAAACGCCCTTCGAGAGGAGGATTTGTGATACGTACCCAGGTGCCTTTACCGGCAGCTCCTGTGACGATCGCATTGAACTGCTCTCCAATCCTGTCCTCAAGGAGAATCGCTGCAGCCGATTTCACCATCTGTCTTTCCACTTTATTCGCTGCATTCTCGGCGGAATTGCAATGCTTCGCAAGTGCTGTCAGTTCTTCAACAGAATATGGGGAAGGAAGCCCTGAAATTGCGGCTTTTACTATTCGTTGGGTTATCAAGTCAGGGTAACGACGATTCGGAGCGGTGGAATGGGTATAATTCTTTACAGCAAGCCCAAAATGTCCTTCAACTGTACTACCGGGAATCTGGACAATATAATCTCCAGACCCTAGAAGCTTTATGATACTGAGAGATACGTCGGGGAACCGAAGGGGATCTGCCTTTTTCGATGCGACCAGGAATTTCTCAAGTGCTATCGAGTCTGGTTGTGAAGGAAGTGTTGTTCCATGTTCCGCCACAATCGATACAATACGGTCCCATCGTTTGGGGGTACTGACTACGCGTCTGACCGAAACGTAATTCAGGGATGCAAGATAGCGCGCTGTAACGCTGTTTGCTGCAATCATGAAGTCTTCGACTATTCCATTTGCACGGCCGCGGGGGTCGGGAATGATATCTATCAGCGTATCGCCCGAGAAAACCGGTTTTGCATCGATTGTGTCGAAAACCAGCGCCCCATGCATATGCCGTAGGCGCCTCATCTTTTCAGCAGTGCCGTCTTGGAGCCGCAGGCTTTCTTCCATGCCATCGATCAACTTGATTTCCATTGGTATGGGTCCTTTGTTGTTCAACCAATCGGAGACACTGCCGTAGGAAAGTCGCGCTTTGTTTCGCACTATCGCCCGATAGAACAATGAATCCAAGATAGACCCATCATCGGCAATCTCGAGTTCAACGACTATAGCTAGACGATCACGACCAAAATTGAGTGAAGTGATATCCGTCGATAGTTTCTCGGGAAGCATTGAAAACACCTCAGGCGCTGTGTACACCGAAGTAGTATTCTGCTGTGCATGCAAATCGATCGCCGATCCTTTCTTGACGACAGCATCGACATCGGCTATTGCTATCAAGATTTTGACAGCACCGCTTCCCATCATCTCAGCCGCAGTCAGCTGGTCAAGATCCCGTGACGAATCATTGTCGAGTGAGCACCACAGCGCTGTACGCAAATCAACCAATCCGGGGACATCTGGTAGCGTTGAAGGCTCCCCGATCGTCTTGAGTTCCGCAAGAATTTCCTTTGAGAAATCTGGCACCAGTCCATGATCTATCATGGCTTTGCGTGCGATACGTTCGAGTCGGGCACGATCTCCTTGTCCATTTGCAGTAGTCACTCCTAGTTCCCCCTGTGATTGAACTATCGGAAGGACACCCACCTGCTGGAAAGCATGGAGGATCCAGGCACTTTGCCGGGAGTGTAGCGCAGGTCCACTCCGATTTGCATGAATGATCCACATTTGATCAGGCTCAAGGGAAAAAGACTTACTTTCTTCCTATTGGGTTTTCCAACCAACTCCATCTTAAGGGATTGTGAGGACATATGCTATTTGAATTTCTTGAAGTCCACGCATAGGGAAGTACAGACTGCTCGATCAGGCGGCAACTTGCACTTCATATTCGATCAATTCAACTCATTTTGCACACCCTTCCGGCCAATTCGGAACGCAAGATTCTCGAACTGTATGGCATATGCCCAACACAACTAAAACCTGCAGGACCCAAGGCATCACCCAGCCCTTCTCATTATGCATAATCTTTTTATTAATATACAAAATGCTGTATATCCAAATTGACAAAAAGCTGAACACCCAATAGATTGGAGAGTACTTTTGGGGTACTATCCATGGAACAACATTCGCCCGTCCCGTTGACTGAAGAAGAGATCAAAGCCCAGGCATTATTGGGGGAGAAGGAACCCGATAGCAAGTTGCGCGCCTACACCGGTCCGCTGGGACATATCGTCACCATCCTATTCCTTGTTTGGGCAGTGTTCCAAGTCTATGCGAACACGCTCGGAATTGTCGATGCCATGGCCCTGCGCACCTGGCACCTGTTTTTCCTCCTGGGATTCACCTTCCTGCTGTTTCCGACCTATGGGAAAGAGAAGCGCTCGCGTGCCTTGCCTCCTATATGGGACATGGTCCTGCTGGGTCTCACCATATTCACCTTCGCCTACCTGCTGAACAACTACACGGCGATCGCCAAACGTGGTGGCTATTCGCTGCCGAACGACCTGGTCATGGCAGGTGTGGCACTGGTCCTCATTTTCGAGGGCGCCCGCCGTGCCTGCAGGAATTTGGCAATCCTTGGCCTGGTATTCCTCCTGTACAACTTCCTCGGCATGTTTATCCCGGGCGAGTTGGGACATGTGGGATTCAGCCTCAAGCGGGTCCTGAACCACATGATCTGGGGTAGCCAGGGAATCTTCGGCGTAGGAATCGGTGTCAGTGCGACCTACATATTCCTATTCGTCCTCTTCGGCGCCTATCTGAAATACAGTGGCTTCAGCCAATTCATCAATGATATCGCCCTCACCATGGTGGGAAGGAGTGCCGGTGGTCCCGCGAAGGTCGCCGTGCTTGCCAGCGCCCTATTGGGTATGATCAACGGATCGGCAATCGCCAATGTCGCCACGACAGGAACCATCACAATTCCAATGATGAAGAAGACCGGCTACAAGAAGGAGTTCGCCGCTGCCGTCGAAGCGGTAGCATCGACCGGAGGCCAATTCGCGCCACCGATCATGGGGGCAGTGGGATTTGTCATGGCGGAATTCATGGGGGTAAGCTACACCACCGTGTTGTTGGCCGCCTGCATTCCGGCGTTCCTCTACTACCTGACCCTCCTTTTCGCCGTCCACTTCGAAGCCAAGCGCCTCGGACTCTCGGGACTGAGCAAAGAGAATATTCCCGATGCCTTGCAGGTGCTCAAGAAGCAAGGACATCTGCTGATTCCCCTGGTCGTCCTTATCGTCATGCTCAGCTTCGGATACACCCCCCTCTTCGCTGCCGTGATTTCCATTTTCGCCACGGTGCTCGCCTCCTGGATCCGCAAGGATACCCGGATGACCTGGTCGACCATAGTCAAAGCCACCGTCGAAGGTTCCCGCTCGGCTATTACGGTCGGTATGAGTTGTGCGATCATCGGTGTGATCATCGGGACGGTTTCCCTCACCGGGTTGGGTTTGAGCTTCGGCTATATCATTCTCAGGATAGTCGGTGAAGGCCAGCTCTATCTCGGCGGGTTCATGGTCATGCTCATGAGCATCGTCCTGGGTATGGGCGTGCCGGGCGTCGCGGCGTATGTCATCGTCTCCACTGTCTCGGTACCGGTATTGATTCAGGCCGGGGCAATTCCCATGGCGGCCCACATGTTCTGCCTGATCTACGCGTGCCTTTCCAACATCACGCCCCCGGTTGCCATGAGCAGCTATGTCGCCAGCGGAATCGCCGACTCCGACCAGACAAAAACAAGTCTCATTGCCGTCAAGCTCGGGCTCACCGGGTTCATCCTCCCCTTCTTCTTCCTGGACAACCCTATCCTGCTGCTGGGAACGCTTGCCGACATTCCGCTGATGCTCACGCTCAGGGCGATCGTAACATCGTCGATCGGTGTCATCGCCCTGTCGGCGGGATTGCAGGGTTACCTGTTCCTTCGGCTCAATATTGTCGAACGGATCCTGCTTGTTGTCGCCGGCCTGTTGTTCATCGAGACAAGGCTCGTCACCGATCTTGCGGCGTTGCTGTTGTTCGGGACCATCATTGTCATCCAATATTTGCAGAAAAACCCATTAGGTAAGGAGAAAAGATCATGAAGAAATTTGGAGTACTTGTAGTGCTCGTGGCGCTCTTGGTTCCGACTACGCTGTTTGCGACCGGTGCGCAGGAAACAGGTGCGAAGCCTGAGAAAACGGTAATCAACTTCCCGACCGCAGCGACCACAGGCGCCGTGTACCCACTTGGTTCGGCGATGAGCAACATGTGGAACACCAAGCTGACGAATGTGCGCGCCAGTGCCCAGGCAAGCGCCGGAGGGATTGCGAACCTCAACATGCTTGCGGATGGCGAAGCCCAACTTGGTGTGGCCGTCACATCGATCATGTACGAATCCTACAATGGCATCGGCTCGTTCGAAGGACGCGCGAATCCCAATTTGCGGGTCATGATCGGCCTCTACTCCAACCCGAACCAGGTGGTGGTGACCAGCAATAGTGGGATTGAATCCCTCTCGGATCTGGCGGGCAAGCGTTTCGCCTCCGGAGCTCCGGGTTCGACAACCGAAGTCGAGACCAGCATCCACCTCAAGACCAGCGGCGTGAACTATCCCGATGCCCTGAGGGTCCAGTATGTCGGCTTCACCGAGGCTATCGACCTCATGCGCAACAAGCAGCTCGACGGTGCTTGGATCATGGCCGGTATCCCGAATGCCGCTGTGACCGAGATGCTCTCGACCGCAGGCGGAAAACTGCTCAATATCGACGAGGGCCTGATTGCGAAGTTGCAGGAAAAGTACCCCTGGTATGGTGCCTACACTATTCCAGCAGGAACGTATCCCGGACAGGATAGCGATATCCTCACCTCGGCTATCAAGCTCACCGTCTGTACCGATGCCCGTGTCGATGACGATGTCATCTACGATATGACCAAAGCCTTCTGGGAGAACTTCGAGGAGCTCCAAGCAACCCAAGCTCCCCTGAAGAAAGTCAATCCCAAGGAAGCGGTCAAGGACCTTGCCGGCCTTCCGATCCACGAGGGAGCCGCGCGCTACTACAGGGAAATCGGTTTGCTGTAGACTGTATTGCATGGAGGGACTCCTCCAAGTACTACATCGGGACCAGTGTATGCTGGTCCTGATTTTTGTATGACGGGCATGTCATCATTCTTGGGTGAAAGTCCCAAGACAATATGAAGTGACCCCCAGTTTGCAAATCGTGGATTCACCATGCATACTGGAAAAAAAAACTAACCGTATGCGGCTA
>Ga0068712_1000128_pt1 | contig 149905 bp, 131 predicted proteins | sample MTBAKSrepl1MetaG_FD_62987 | JGI IMG/M metagenome (GOLD analysis project Ga0068712, IMG submission 62987) | Enrichment culture microbial communities from Arthur Kill intertidal strait, New Jersey, USA, that are MTBE-degrading - MTBE-AKS1... | ecosystem: Environmental > Aquatic > Marine >... | reverse complement strand
CGGGTTTCGGAAAAATTTTTCTTCCGCTATTTGTATCGAAAAACAGTTCCTGTTTCCGCCTGATCCCTTTTTGGAACCTCCTGGAAAGATATACCAGGAACGGGCCCGGCAGCCCGAAGGCTCATCAACAAAATATCAATCTGCGCAGGAGACGGCGGCGGGAATCACCGACTCGTGATGCTGCAGATGGATTCCTAACTGACATTAAAAATACCGGAAAAAAATTGGTTTAGAAAATCAGGCACGGAACTTTCATGGAAGGGGATTTTGGCCCATAAAGGCTTTCTTTTTCTAAAAACGAAGCTATGCTTCCAAAGCCGTGAAAACCAAAAATCTCTATCATAAAAGAGGTGTTAATGGCAGGAAATGTCCTCCCGATAAAAAAATCCTCGCCTGATTCCGGACAGGATACCATTAAAAAAATTCTTAAAAGCCCCATTTCGCTGCCATCACCCCCTGCTATTGCGGTTCGGGTCCTTGAGTCGGTAAAAAAGGAGAAAGACTCCCTGCGGGAACTGGCCCGCGTTGTGTCCAACGATCCCGCTCTTACTTCCAAAATCCTCCAGGTAGCCAACTCGTCGATTTATGGCCTGACCCGCAAGGTCAACAGCCTGGAAATGGCTATAACCGTTCTCGGTTCCAATGCCTTGAAAAATATTGCCCTCTCTTTTGTCATGGCCGGCGAACTGAAAAGTTTTTCGGGCGGTGCTTTCGATTTTGAGGACTTCTGGTGCAGGTCGGTGACCAATGCCGTGGCGGCCGAAGAAGTTGCCACCCTGATGAAGATAAAGAACGATGACACTTTCGTCAGTGCTCTGCTCCAAGACGTGGGCTTCCTTGTCATGTTTTTGACTCAGCCCGAAGATTATATCCGGGTCATGGATGCCGAAAAGCTTGGGGGCCATGACAGTTTGGCCATTGAAAGAAAGATATTCGGCTTCGATCACCAGGATCTGGGGGCTGCATTGCTCCAGAAGTGGGGTTTGCCGGATTGCATCTACCGTCCGATTCAGTTTCACCATGAACTTGATGCCTGTTCTGAGACAGAAAGAGACAGAACTTTCGTGCTCAACCTTTCGAACCGCCTGTCATCTCTGTACTGGGGGCTTGACAGCGCCGAAATATTGCCGGAAATCCAGGAGTGGTTGAAGGATAAATATCATCTTTCTCCCCAGAAAATAGAACGTCTTATCGACTCGATTGCGGAAAAGTCCGTTGAAATCCTTTCCACTTTTGAGGTTGAAGCCAAGGACCTGCGGCCGCTCTCCCAGATGCTGAGAGAAGCTAATCTGGAATTGAGTAAACTCAACTGTTCCTATGAACAGATTGTTGTCGATCTGCAGCGGGCCAAAAAACAGGCTGAAAACCTGGCCTCGGAATTGATGAAGGCCAACGAAAAATTGCGCGCTCAGGCTGTGGAAGACGGTCTGACCGGGCTTTACAATCATCGCCATTTTCATGAAATACTTGCCCAGGAGCTGGAACGGTCAAAAAGATACTCCCATCCTCTCTCCCTGATCCTGTTTGACATCGATTATTTTAAAAAAATCAACGATACCTACGGGCATCTCATAGGCGATCAGGTGTTGAGGAGTATTGCCGAGCAGATGAGAAAAGTGACACGGAACTCCGACGCTCTTGCGCGCTTTGGGGGAGAGGAATTCGCCATTATCCTGCCGGAAACCAACACCGCTGGATTGAGGGTTTTTGGAGAGCGGATTCGAAGGGGAATCTACAATATGGGAATCGGCGTTGACGGACATTTTATTCGGGTCACCGTCAGCGTTGGCGGAACTACCTTTGTGCCCGGCTTGGTTGTCGACCATAAGGATATATTAATCGATGTGGCGGATAAAGCCGTTTACCACTCAAAAAGCTTGGGCCGCAACCGTTTCACCTTCTTCCCGCTTCAAGATTACACCTAGGATCGGACAACCCATATGAATCCCGGACCAGGTTAAAGAAATAGCATCCCTCCCGAAAGCAGCTGATTTATGGTTTCTGCCTTGCTATTCAAGCCAGTCTTTTTTAAGAACCGACCCGGCGAAGCCAGCCTCAGGTCACCAGCCAGTTTAACTATCACCTGTTAGGGAAGCCCTAGACCCTGCGTTCCAGCGGTCCTAAAAACGAATCTTTTAATGGTGGACACGGGTTTTCCACTCAATGGAGGGAAAAAAATTCTCTATCCTGAATGGAATTTTGAAAATCTCTTTTTTGAGAAATGGCAGTTTGGAAAAAAAATTTTTTGATAGAATATGAAAAGTTGCTGGAGATAATATATCTCGATTTAATGCGAATAAAATTGGATGGACTATAACCCCGTTCTCCGGCAGCGGTGCGAAAAAGTTGCCAGGGAATTCAGGCGAGGGATAACAGGGGTGAATTTTTGGATAAAACCCGTTGATGAGAATTCTAATTGCCGAAGACGATCTTGCTACCCGGTTGATATATCAAAAAATTTTGGCTAAGTGGGGATATGAAGTCGTCATTGCCAGCGACGGGATAGAGGCCTGGGAAATACTCCAGCAGGATGATGCACCCAAGGTGGCCCTTCTGGACTGGGAGATGCCGGGGCTTGATGGCCTCGAACTGTGCCGCAGAGTCCGGACGCTCCAGACCCCTACACCTGTCTACGTGATCATGCTGACCGGCCGCAGTACTCCTGAAGATACGGTGGAGGGCCTGAATGCCGGGGCGGACGACTATATTACCAAGCCCTTCGACAGTCAGGAACTGCAGGCCCGTATTCGCGTTGCCGAGAGAATGGTGAATGTTCAGACCTCGCTGGCCGAAAAGGTCGAAGACCTGAAACATGCCCTCGCCCACGTGCGGATGCTGCAAGGCATTATTCCCATCTGTATGCATTGCCACAAAATTCGCCAGGATGACGAAGCCTGGGACCGCCTTGAAGACTATATCGAGCGCCATTCCGATGCGCGCTTCAGCCACGGCATCTGCCCTGAATGCCGGAGCGCTCATTTCCCCCATATCGATTTCGAATCCGAGGCTTGAGCCGAGGGCCTTAAAGCGGACCAAATTTTTGAGAGTGTGGGCCGGTCCCGGGACCGGTCATTTTTTTTTGCTGAAATACTCCTCAAGAATGCGCATGATCAGGGCCGAAGCGTTGCCTGCCGTCCGCTCCTCTGCTTCTTCCTCGATTCGACGGATCAAAGACAGGGGCAGGTTGAACGCTTTCAACCTGGTGGCTTCGGTATGTTTGGCGGGACGGCCGGCTTTGCCCGGTTTTTTCACCGGCTCCCTGTCGGCCTTGGCCCCTTCGATAAATTCCTCTTCGGTGCGAGCCCGGTGCCGTCGGGTGCGGATCGTGTCTTTAGCCATGGCATACCTCGCGGAACAAATTTTCAACTTCGGCGATTGCTTTGGCGTCTCTGGGACGCCCTTCATTAACGGCCAAGCCCTCCGCGATGGAGCGGCGGAAGGCCATGCGATAGCCGAGGCGACTGGCCAGCAGTTTCAGGTGGGGGAGGTCGGCTGCAAATTCGGCGACTGCATCGGCCATGCGCACGGCCGGATGGGTATCCACCTTGTTGAGGACGAGATAGCCCTGCAGTTGCGGATTAAAGCCCAAGGCCTGGTCGATAAGATCGTCCATGGTCTCCAGGGTCCAGGCATCGAGCTGGCCGGGCAGGACCGGGACGATGACCTTTTCCGTAACCAGGAGGGCGCTGCGCAGGGCCGCGCTGTCCCGGCCGCCGGCGTCGATGACAATCATTTCGTATTTGGGAATCAGTTTTCGGACCTCGTTGGCCAGGCCTTTTCCGGACAGGGCGACACAGGTGATTTCCGGTCGATGATTTTCCTCGGCCCGGACTGCCGCCACCTCCGCCGCCGATCCCTGCGGGTCGGCATCCACCAGAAGAACCTCCTTCCCCTCCTGAGCGAGAAGCACCGCCAGCTGAAAGGCAATGGTGGTTTTCCCGGCCCCGCCCTTTTCACTTGCCACACTGATGACCATAGGAATCTCCAAGCTAAGTATTGGTAACGAAAATTATAAAGGAATAAAGAAAATAATCAATTTTATTTAATAATTATAAATATCGATAAAAATCAATTAAAACATATAAATAAAAAGAGAAGACCCGCCTGTTTTAAACAAGGGTACGCGGTCAAGGCTTCGAACGTTTAGTCCGCCAGAAAAAACTCCTCCAATTGCTTAAATAACCCACTTTCCGTCTTTTCTCGCCGCACTTCCCGAACGTCCCAGAGTTTCTCGATCTGTCTGAGCAGTTGATCAAGACGCTTGTCTTCCCGCAATTTCAGCCAGACGCAGCTTTCCCCTCCGTCCTCCACGGGCAGACAGAAAACCCCCTCAAGGTTGAATCCCCGCCGGGCAAAAAGGTTGCAGATGTGGGACAGTACGCCGGGATGGTTGGAGACTGTCAACTTAAGAATCGCCAAAGGCTGCCGGCTTGAAATATCGGATGAGGTTTCATATTGCGAGACCGGCATGGCACCCTCCCTGAATCATATTACGATTGGCTTCCCCGGGTGGAACCATGGGAAGAACATCGGCTTCCCGGATGGATGCGTGGATTAAGGCCGGCCCCGGATTTCGCAGTGCTTCGTCAAGCAGCTTGTGCGGATAGTCAGCACTTTCCAAATCCCAGGCCGGCATTCCGAAACCTCGGGCTATGGCGCAGAAGTCCGGTTGCAGGGAAAATCCCGATGCAAAACGGCGGTTACCGAAAAAGAGGGACTGCTGCTGCCGGACAAGGCCCAGGGAGTTGTTGTTCATGAGGAAAATTTTGATATTGATGTTTTCCTCGACGGCTGTGGCCAGTTCCTGAATATTCATCATGATGCTGCCGTCGCCGCTGAAGAGGAGCACGGGTTGTCCGGGTGCCGCCAGGGCTGCTCCGATGGCGGCAGGCAGTCCGAAGCCCATGGTTCCGAGTCCTCCGGAGGTAAGCCACTGCTGTGAACCGCGGAAGGGAAAAGCCTGAGCGGTCCACATCTGATGCTGGCCGACGTCAGTTACAATGATGGCTCTTTCGTCAAGGCGGTCGGCAACAAGACGAATCAGGGTGTGAGCAGAAGGGCCATCTCCAGCATTGGAGGAGGGTAGGGCGTGACGGTTTTTGAGCTTGACTACTCGCTGTATCCAGGGAGAGGCAGGCTTGGTCTCAACCCGGGGCAGAAGGGATTCCAGGACCTGACCGACATCTCCGACCAGGCCGAGGTAAGCCCGGCAGAGCTTGCCTATTTCACTGCGGTCAATATCTATATGGATGATTTTGGCTTGCGGCGATAGCCGCCGCTCTTGCAAGCTGAAATATCCTTGGTCCGAAATTGGGATGCTGTTTGATAACCCGCCAGCCTTCTTATCCTCATCCGGTAAGACCGTTGGTTATTTCATCCTGTTGGGCTTGCCTCGATGGGGCGCGAGAGGAAACGGATTTCCAGCACTTCCCGTTCCGGAATACCGAGCCATTGCAGAAAGGCGTTGTGGGCGCCGGGGGCGCGGCGCTCGAATTCGACGTGCCAGCGGTGCATCTCCTCTTCCGAAAGTCCGGCCGCTTCGAACATTTCGACCCAGACCTGCTTGTCGATATCCGGGGGGGCGGGATTGCCGGCTTTTTTTAGAAGGGCGATGAGTAGCCTTTGCTGGGTTTTCAACCGGACGATTTCCTTATCGATGGCTTTGATGCGCTTTTGTAACAAGTCTCCGCCCGGCGCTTCAGGGGCATCGAGCAGGGTTTTAACTTCACGAAGACTCAAGCCCGCATTTTTATACGTGCAGATCAGCTTGAGCCGTTCGGCGCATTTTTGGTCGTAAAGGCGATAGCCGGAGCTGGACAGGGCCGCCGGCTTGAGCAGGCCGATGCGGTCATAATAAAGCAGGGTGGCGCGAGAAAGGCCGAATTTGCGGGCAATTTCGCGGATGACGTACATGGGGTTGCCTCCGGTTACAGGAAACGCTTCAACGTGATTTTTTTACGAAAGACCATAAACTATAAAGCCATAGACAGGTCCAGACGAATCGTGCTTATTTCAAGAGTGGTAGGAAGTGAGGTCGGTTGGCACGTCAAGGGCAGGGCTCCCCGCTGAAAGGGGAGCAATTCTCATCCTTCTGATCCGGAAAGAAAGGTGCCGGGCCGCTTTCAAAAGGGAGCGGCTCACGCATTTTCAGGGGTGAGGAGGATAGAATTTGAGGTACGGTCGACAGTCCCAGCCGGGAAAGCTGGATCTTGTTGGACCAGAGGTGGAAGCGGTCCCGCCAGGAGAGCCCGGAACCTGGGACAGCAGGGTCCGCCGGCCGGAACAAGGCGCGGATGGCGTTCTGTTCTTGGCCGGGCTGTTTGAGCAGGGGCAGGGCGTTTGCCAGACGGCGGAGATCCTCATCATCCTTGGCCACGGGGAAAAAGGCGACCTGGTCGGGATTTACATAATGGTCGAGAATTTCCGTTACCACCTCCTCGCAGCGGTGACAAGTGGGGGAAAAATAGACCTGGACCGAACTGCCGCTGCCGGACATGCTCCAGGGCCTGAAGGCAACCTCCTTGACGGCGCTCAACGTTCCGAGGATAAAAAATATCACCCATAAAAAGGTGAGGACATAGACGGGGCAGTTTTGCAGTTCGATGAAAGCGAAAATCCCCAAAACGACTGCCAAACCGAAGAAAAAGGCCGCAACCAGGCAGCTTGAACAGGGCCAGAAGATGAATTGATAGGCGAGGAGGAGGATTTCGATCAAAAGCCCCACTGGAATGACAATGCGCAGCAAACTGCCGATCGGGAAACGGGACGGCAGGACCAGCAACAGCACGATGGCGCCAAAGCCCAGCGCGCCGAGCACATAGAGGTTCATCCCCAGAATGGCGTAGTCGTGGTATATCTGGCATCCTTCGGTGACGCACAGGAGGTTCGCCCCCATGGCGTTGGCCAGGCAGAAGACCAGACCCGCCATGGAGCTGAGTCCCATGAGAAGCCGGGTCTCTTGTTTCATGGACATGAGTTGCGCTCCTGTTGATTATTGGTTTTTTTTGGGAATTTCAGAGCATAATATTGCACGGGTTATTAGCTTACGTTAAGCGTTTTGTCAGGACAACCGTTAATTTATGGGAACACTCCGCCAACTGTTTTTCAGGAACAATAGAAATTCTATCAGGAGAGAACCTGGGTATAAAGCATTTAGGCTTGACAACGGATGGCATCCGGCGAAAAATTAAACGTTATTTCATTAAAGATGATTTCAAAACAGTTTTGGCGGCAAACATCTCATCCTTTTCCGTGGTGCAGTTTCCCACTCCGGCATTTCTGTATCATGTCAGGTCTTAGCGGTTCAAGCTTATGAGCACTTACACTTTTCACTCCACCGAAAAATTTGCAGAGAAGCTTGAAGAGATTGAAAAGCGTGACCCTTCGGGTTATCAACGTATTCGGCGCGTTATCGACCGCCTGCTTGAAACCCCTGGTGATGCCGACGGCCGCATGCATGGCCCTCACCATGGGCGGCTTAAGAAGTACGTCGGGAGGAGAGATTACCGGCTCATCTATCAGTGGTGTGAAAAGTGCCGAAAGGAAGCAAAGAAACTGGCGGAACATTGCGGGGTATGCGGTGACGTCAGCGACCGTAGCGTCATTTTTTTCGATCTCTTCCATAAAAACGAGCAGGACTCGCACCTGCGCCATCTCGCCCCCTGAAGCCCTCCTGAATAAATCCAGTTTGATTTTCTTGAAAAAGGCGATCCTGCCCTCCGGAAAAGCCAAGACAGGAAAACCGTGAGGGCTTTCCACTTTTTGTCTGCCTTGGGAAGAGCAACTCCCGATGATCCGTTTCTGAGGCGGACAATGGTGACCTTCTCTTGAGCTCTGCAGTTATTTTAGTTTCGTGCAAGGTGGTTGAACTGCTTTGACGGAACCGGGGAAATTTCCGGTTCACGCTGGAGCAAAACATCATGCTCAAGCTGTTTTAGCCGATGGGGCCCTTCGCTTTTAAAATACCTGTCGAAAGTTCTTACAAACAGGCAATCATGATTTAACCTCCCCGGAAATAAATGATTTGGAGCTCTAGGGTCCCTTTGGGGAGAGAGGAATATTCCTGCGCGGAGAGAAAATTGTGTCGAAAACCTTTACATTTTTTTTATAGCCGGTCAGTAAAAGGAAAGGGTTGTCGATTATGTAAAGTTTTCCGGTCGCTTTCCAATATTGTTTTTCATCAAATAAGACTTTAAATATAATATTTAATAAACAACAACTTAACGGGGAAAAGGGTAAAGAAAATATTCACTGGAAAAATATTTAAGTGTTAAAAAAATTTAGATTAAATGGAAATTGCCTTGTCGTAAAATTTTACATTTTTCAGAAAATAGTCAGATTCATCCAAAAAGAACCATAAAAACAATATCCTGGAGAATGGAACGAAATTTGCCAAACTGGATACGAGCTTGCGCTTTAACGAAAAGCCAGAGGAAAGAAAAATAAAAAATGCTTGAACTTGTTATTGCAGTATCGATATTTGCCCTGCTTGCTTGGGTCTTGCATACCTCCTGAATATTTACACGTTGAGTCAATAAAAATCCAGGCACCAAAAGGGCCTTGATTCCGATTTGGAAAGCCTGTTGCTGCACCGATTGTGGGAATTTTTTTTGGCGCTGCGCTACTTTGATTTTACCTTGCGAGGTTTATTGATCGCTATTTTGGAAACACAAAACGGCCCAACCTGATGGGAATTGGTTGGGCCGTCTGTCGTGTCGCCTATTATTCAAAATTTTGTTGGGATTCTTCATGCACCTTTTTTGTGATATCCAAAATTCATTATTCTAAGTAGTTGGTTAAATAAATTCAGTTTCTCTCTAACAACCCCCTTAACTTCCGGGACCTTTTATCATAGCTTCCCTTTAGCCATCCCTTCCCGGAGTTTTTCCTTTTTTTCTTTTTGGGCTTTACAATCAATGCAAAAGCGGGCAAACGGGCGGATTTCCAGGCGCTCGGCCTCGACGGGTTTTCCGCACTCCTGGCAAGGGCCGTAAGTTCCCCCATCGAGACGTTCGAGAGCCTCGTCGATTAAAACGAGCTCCTCCCGTTTTCGGTCGCTCAACAGGTGAAGGAACTCGCCGAGGTTATCCATCAGGGCCAAGTCCTCCCAGTCGCCCACGCCTTCGTCCCGAAGGCCGGCAGCCTCCGCATTTTTCCGTCGAATTTCATCCAGAATTTCTTCACGAAGGCCGATCAGGTGTTTCCTGACAATTCCCGGATCTTGCTTTTTCATGGTGCGCTCCCTGAAGTGGAATTATTTGATTGAAAACTGCCGATGAAAGCTGTTCAGGCCCCCCGGCCAGGAGGCTTTTTGCCGGCTTTTGGAAGGCATTTCTCCCGTTTGATAATGTCTTTGAGTACCTCCAGGGCCTCGTCGAGGTTTTCGTGGTTGCTGTTGCGGGTCGACAGGTTTCTCAACAACCATTGGGCTTCGCGCCGCCGCCGGAGAGGGACTTCCATGCCGACGGCCAGGTTGTCAAAGGTTTTCCAGAGTTTATCGAGGCCCATCATTGTCATGTGTTTTCCTTTAACCTTTATTCTTCATATTTTACCAGCGATAAGTCCGACAGCCACCCAAGATCGACTTTTTAATGAGAGTAGGGCCCAAAACCGGAAGCGTCTGCCCTGTTAAAACAAATCGTGGGAGGGGTTTTACAGGCCCGGCTGCAGCAGTTGGAGGGCCGCTTTTCTTCCTTGCTTATGTTGGTGCCGGGAAAGCCTTTGGAATTTTGTGAATTTCCCGGTTGTTTTGCCATGATCGTTATCTCGAAAAGACCCTTCAGGATCGACCCATCTTGGTGATTTTCTTCGGTTGTCCCATAACCAAGAATTCAGGTTGACATTTGGCCGTTTACCGATAATCCTTTTTAAAGGCGGACTTTTTATTTTTCAAAATTTCCCTTGTGGGAATCAGAAAATTGAAGTCTTTATTCAGGCGTTTTTTCTGTTTGCCTATATTTCATGACAATGTTGCTCGCCGGGTCAGAGGCGGTAGCCGCTACAGAGGAAATGTTGGCCTTCAGGAGGTTGTATGGGTGTCCTTCGCAAGTGGTTTTGTTCCTGTCGGGGAAAGCCTGTGGAAATGGATTATGAACCTACTGCCGATGACGAATACGGCGAACCGACCTGCAAACGATGCGGGGCCACCCCTTCCGCTGATCCTGCGAAAACGGTTTCATTCAAGGATTTCGAGGAGAAAGATGTTTGAAACATAAAAAAATGAACAGGTTTTTTTCCCCTCAGAGAGGGTCAGACCGCCCGGTCTTTCCCATTGTTTCACATTTTCACCAAAAAATCTTATACCACCTTGTGTCATTGGCAACCCATCACTCTCCTCCCAATTCGGACCTTTTCAGCTTGCTGGCCAGTAAAGGGGAAAGATTCCCAAGTCGGAAGGACGGTTGTGGATATGTCGGTTTTTCGAAATTTCCAACTCGAATTTGCAAATATCCCAAAAGTCCTGAAATTGCTTGCGCTCTGCGGTTTCACAGATTAAAATAATCCGAAATTTAAAGGGGAAAAGTATTCTTTTCATATAAATTGATTATTATATAAAATCATCATCCCGACCCGCCCGAACCCCCACAGACTCACTTTGGTATGTAACTATTCGATAATCAAAGAGGAGATATGCCGATGGCTTCCACTAACAATGAGAATGCTGCATTCGAATATATGAGCACCCTTCCGGGAGACGATGTCCGCCAGATCATGTGGCGTTATGCCGACCGTTATGATTTTCAGATGGCGGTCCAGTCGGCCAGGGCTCTGGCCCGGGGGCTGGTGGCGAGGCTGGTGGCCGACGGCATGCGCAACACCCACGAATGGAACGACCGCAAGGCCGAGCTGCTGACCGCCTTTGACGAAAGTGGCCTGACCACCATCTTCATGGATCCTGAAGAGGGAGGGTTTATTGCCGGCCCGAAAAATCTCGCCCTCGCCCTGGTGGCTTTCGAGCTCTCCTGGGTGGACGGCGGCGCCGCTACCTGTTCCCTGGCGAGCAACCTGGCCCTTTCACCTATTCACGAAAAAGGGACTCCCGAGCAGAAACAGGATTATATGAGCCGCTGTGTTCCACCCCAACCAGGGGAAGAGCGTGAAGTCTGGCGCGGCGCTTTCGCCCTTACCGAGCCTCTCCCCTATGTCGGGGTCGATACCGGCGTGGTTTCAGGCAAGGTGCGGATTGTCGAATGGAAAGAAGGGGAGGAGCCTGTCCTCCAGGTCGACAAACGCGGACGCTTCATTACCAACATGGACTTTGCCAACTTTGTGACTGCGGCGGTCGATTCAGACGACGAGCGCATCAAAGGGAGCTGCATGGTCATTCTCGACGAAAACGATCCCGGGCTTTTCGACCGGGGTGCCCCCACCCTCAAAATGGTCCATCAGCTCTCCTCGACCCGCGACCCGATTTTGAGTCTCAAGGTGCCGGCCAGCCGCATTATCGGCGGCTACACCATCAGGGATGGCGTCATCATCCCTAATTTCAATCACGGCGAGGTCATTGAAGCGGTTTTCCGCCGCACTCGGGTTCCTGTCGGTCTCATGAGCTCGGCGAAATTGCTCTCTGCTGTCGAGCCGATCATCCGTTATCAGCGTACCCGTTTCCGGGGTGGTGCTGCCAACGCCCCCGGCAGTCCCCGCTACGATCTCGGTCTGCAGCAGAAGGAGGACAGCCTGCAGCGGCTGGTCGATGTCTGGGCTACCGGCGAGGCGGGCACGGCCCTCGGCTTTGCCGCGGCCAGGCTGCTCGACAATTTCGATCCCACCGAGCGCCGCAAAGAAGATATCCTTGCGGAACAGGGTGTCACAGGCGCCCGTGCCCAGATGAAGCTCTTCAAGGGGATGGAGAAGGATGCCCTAGAATACCTGGAGCTGGCTGCCGCGGCGAAAGGAGAAAAGTCGGCGCGTCTGGTGGAGCTGGAGGAAAACACCCTGGTGCAGTTCCTGGTGCAGGAATCCCTGGCCAATGTTCTCTGCCCGGCCTGCAAGCTTTGGAATACCGGTTACGGCGCCACCATCATGCGCGAGGCTGTGAGTCTCATGGGCGGTTACGGCATAACCGAGGACTGCCCCGGTTTCCTGTTCCAGAAATGGACCGATCAGCAGCTCGAAGCCACCTATGAAGGCCCCGAGGCCGTCCAGCGCCGCCAGTTGAGTATCACCCTGACCAGCGGCCTGTTCCTGGCCCAGTTCCGCCTCTGGATCAATGAACTGGAAAAGATTGCTGTTGAGAACCCTGATGTCGGCGCCGGGACTCTGGCGGCGGCCATGGAATTATGGGTCTGGACCCTGGGGTATCTGCAGGCTGCCAAGGATGCGGAAGGCAAGGCGCTTTACCATTCCAATCGTCATGGCGTGGTCTTTCCCTTTGCCGATGCCCTCTGCTGGCTGCTGGCTTCCCGCTACCAGATTCTTGATGTCCTCGAACTGCAGGCCAAGGGACCGGAAAACCCGGTTCTGGCCGAAGGCCTGGCCGGCTTTGTCAACTTTTTCAGCGATTTGAGTCATACCCAGGCGGGAAGGGCCGCAGGGGAAGTGAGCCGTATCTGTGCCGACCTGGTTCACGGTTTTCTCGCCCACAAGGGCGCGGGTGACCCCGGTCTTAACGGATTTTATGAGTTGCGGCGCAAGACCGAAGAGGCTCTGCGCGGCAGCCGCCTCGCCAAAGATCGGGCCGCCACCGCTTTAAGCCAGGTAGTTATTCCCGAGGCTTTGGATTATCCGCTCTGATTGGTTGCAATGACCTGAAAAGGGCAACTTTTTTATCTCGTTGGCTGCTGGACTCACAGCGCCCATTCCAAGGGCCGCCTGAACCCATCCCTGGGGCTTGACCGTCGCTGCCCAGGGACCCTGTCCATAGGCAGCGCGAGCCCATCAGTTATAGAAAAGGAAAACTGCTATGGAAAGCCAGACGGAAAGCCAGACGATGGAAGTGGATATTGCCTGTGTCGGTTTCGGACCGGCGGTGGCGGGTTTTCTGAACACCCTGACCAAGGCCATGGTCGATGACCAGGGCCAGCCCATTCTCCAAAGCACCGTCATGCCCGGCGCCCCTCTGCAGGTTCTCTGTTACGAGCGGGCCGACGATATCGGTTTCGGTGTTTCCGGGGTCGTTACCCGGGGTCGAAGCATCAAGCAATCCTTCCCCGATCTCAATATCGAGGACATCCCCATGGCCTGCCCGGTGAGTGAGGAAAAGGTCCTTTATCTTCTTGATCCCATAGGCGCCAGTAAACGCTCCCCCGTATTGAAAGGGGTCGACAAGCTCCTCAATGCCGGCAAGGGGGTCCTGCCGGTCTGGGATTACGCCTTCCAACTCCCCTATATTCCCCCTTTCCTGAGCAAGGAACCGGGTATGGTCCTCTCCATTGGCCAGTTCAACCAGTGGATCGGGTCGCAGTTGATGGCTTCGGGCCTGGTGCAGATCTGGCCCGGCATGCCGGTATCCCAACCTATTTTCGAAGGTGACAAGGTCGTTGGGGTGAAGCTGGTCGATCAGGGGGTCGAGAAGGACGGCACCCCGGGACCCGGTTATCTCCCCGGTATGAATATCCGCGCCGGCCTGACGGTCGTGGGCGACGGACCTTTCGGACCGGTCGGGCAGAAACTCAACGAGCATTTCGGTTTTCCCGAAGGGCACCACCAGCGCGAGTGGGCCGCCGGTATGAAAGTGGTGGTCGAACTGCCGCCCAACTGTAAACTTCAGCCCGGAACGGTTCTCCACACCCTCGGCTTCCCCGAGCCGGAGATTTTCGGTTTCCTTTATGTTCTTCCCAATCGCATCGCCTCCCTCGGGATTTTCGTTCCCTCCTGGCTCGACAGCCCGGTGCGTACCAGCTACCGTTACCTTCAGCACTGGATGATGCATCCCGCCATCTGGACCCATCTTGAAGGGGGCACTCTCCTTTCCTGGGGAGCCAAGAGCCTTCAGGAGTCCGGGAAGAGGGGCGAGCCTTTCCTGGCCGGCGATGGTTATGCCCGCATTGGTGAAGGTTCCGGTTCGACCAATGTTCTCACCGGTTCCGGCGTCGACGAGGCCTGGGCCACCGGAACCCAGCTGGCCGAAGGGGTTATAGAGCTGCTCAAGGCGGGCAAACCCTTCACCCGTGCCAACCTCGAGGAGACCTACGTTCAGCGCCGGCGCCAAAGCTGGGTGGAAAGGGAGTGTGAGATTGCCAAAAAGGCCCGCGACGGTTTCCAGCGCGGGGTGGTCCTGGGTCTCATGGGTATGGGACTGACGGGTATGAGCCGGGGACATCTCAATATTCCCGCACCTATCAAGCGTCCCTATGAGCGGGTGCCGACCCTGGAAGACTACTGCCGGGGGCGGATTCCGGCCGAGGAAAGGGAGACCATCAAACGGGAAGCGCAGGCCAAAGGGGCTCCGGTTCACGACGGCATCATGGACCGGCTGGGCTGGCCCAAGATTCCTTTTGACGGCAAACTTCTCGTTTCCCAGCAGGATGTGCTGCTTTTGGGTGGCAAGGTTCAGGCAGCGGCCGGATTTTCAAACCACGTGAAATTCATGTCCCCGGAACTCTGTGAGAACTGTCACCCGCAGTTGTGTGCGGAAATGTGTTCCGCCCAGGCCATTGAGCCGGGCGAGGGCGGGGGGGTGCCTCAGTTCGATCGTGAAAAATGCGTTCACTGCGGGGCCTGCATGTGGAACTGCATCCGCCGCCGCGAAAATGATCCGGAGCGCACCAATATCGAGTTCAGTGCCGGTTCAGGAGGCCTCCATTCCGCTGAAAACTGACCTGGGGCTGAGCTACTTTTTTTTTCGTTGGCTGACGGCCTCGTGTCGCCCATTTCAAGGGCCGCATGAATCCATCCGGGGGGTTCAACTGTCGCCATCCAGGCGCCAGATACCCTTTCCCTGGGCGTCACGAGTCCATGTGCTGAACCGTTAAATATGACTCAAGGAGAGAGATTAATGAGCGCAGAGTATCATATCGTAGTCTGCGGGAGCGTTGTTCCCGATCCGCTTCAAACCCTGGCGCCCATGCAGGGCCCGACCGGACCGGGGCTGAAAAACGAACTGATGCTGCCGGCGGTCCTTGACCCCTTTGCCGCCCATTCCCTTTACGAGGCCGCCAACCTGGCGAAAAAGAATCCCGGCAGCAAGGTCTGGCTGGTCAGCCTCGGCAACAAGATGAAGCTGCAGCAGCTCATGATGACCATTGCCCAAAAGGTTTCTTTCGAGCTTGTGGCTCTCGACGGACCGGCCGGCGGTTTTACGGACTCCTATGAGGTGGCCGAGGCCCTGGCAACCGCCATTGAAAAGATTGCCGGTCTCGACCGCTCGAAACTGCTGCTCTTCGGCGGCTGTTCCTCGGCCTCCCGTGATGCCGGCGTGACCCTGCAGATGATCGGCGAGCGTCTCGGTATCGTCAATCAGTTCCTGGCGGTGGACAAGCTGAGCCCCGATGAGGGGGGAACCATGCGGATTCTGGAGCGCGTCGAGGGCGGGCAGTACCAGGTTTCAACCTGCAGCGGTCCTCCGGCGGTCATGGGCTGGGCGACCGGCAATCTGCCGGAACCCCCCAACAACCCCCAGGTCGGGATGGCCAACATGCGGACCATCATGCCGGCTATCCAGAAGGCCCCGGCGACTCAGGTCGGAGCTGCCGGGATGACCTTTGAAAAGGTTGAACTTCCCTCCCTGCAGCGCAAGACCCGAATTGTCAAGGATACCCCAGTTGAAGAAATCGCCCGGGAAATCGTGGCCTGGATCAAAGGATAACCGTGACTGGCCTCGTCCCGCCTATTCCAAGGGCCGCATAAACCCGTCCCTGGGGAGGAAGCTGGATTATTCATGAAAACTTTTACTGCAACCGTTTATTGCACGCCATCTCAAGCCGTGCTCGCAACTTGCTCTTCGACGTACTTACAGTATGCCTGCAGAGCGCGTTGCTGTGCTTGGTTTGATCTGACGCACACTAAACGGTTTCGTGACAAAGCCTTATGAATAAACCAGCTTTGCTGCCGCCATCCGGGCGGCAGATGCCCTTTCCACAGACGGCACGAGTCCATTCCTGAAATGGCGAAGGGTTCCTCTTAAATTAATTTTTTTAATAAATACGGAGAAAACGGATGGAAACGATTCTTTTTCTGGCCCATACCCAATCGGACGGTGTCCTTCCCAAATCGGCCCTGGAGACCCTGAATGCGGCCCTTGAAATTTCGGGGAAAATGCCAGGCGTCTCTTTGACGGTCGGTCTCATAGGTGAAAATGTTCAGGGCGCTGCAGATGCTGTTGCCGGCTGCGGGGCGCAGAAGTTTCTCGCAGTTGAAGGAGCTGAGTTCGGTGTTTCCCGCTACGGCTCCGATGTCGCGGCCGCCGAAGCTCTGGCCCGGCAGAGCGGGGCCACTCTGATTCTGGCGCCCGGAACCTCGCGTTTTTCCCGCGCTCTACCCGGGGTTACCCAGCGCCTGAACGGGCGCATCGAAACCCACGTCAGCGGTCTCGAGTGCGCGGGCGACGCCCTCAAGCTCCACCGCTGGTATTATCGCAAACGCATGGAAGCGACGCTGACCCGGACTCAGCGCCCCTGGTTTGTTCTTGTCGACGCCGGTGTGTTCCCTGCCTGGGAGGGGGTTGCGGGTTCCGCGAGCCTGGAAAAGGTGGAGGTCGTTTTGAATGACGACTGCAAACGGACCCAGGTGGTGGGATTTGAGGCCCCGACCAGCGATGCCCAGACCATCCGGCCGGATGCGGAACTCCTTTTTGTGGCCGGTGCCGGCTGGACCAAGAAACAGCCTGATGGCCAGATTCACATCAAAGAAGCCGAGGAGCTGATCCTCAATTTCCTGAAAAAGAGCAAAGCCTCCCTCGGCAGCAGCAAGTCGCTGGTCGATCAATCCTGCGAGGGCGGAGAGGTTCTCACCTTCATGAGCCACCTCAACCAGGTCGGGCAGACCGGCAGTACCCCCCGCCATCCCAAGGGGCTGGCCACCTGCTGTCATGGTGAGGAGCCCCATGTCGTGGGCTGGCGCTTCATCAACGAACGCCGGGCCATCAGCACCGACCCCAATTGCGGCTGGGCCATCGGCAAAGCGGATGTCCTTTATGTGGCCGATGCCTTCCAGGTCATGGCCAAGGTCAACGAACTCCTCGAAGGCTGATAAAGCCATACGATTCTAAGCACTGAGCTGCTAATGCTATTAAAAACTTCATAAAGAAAGGGCCTTCCTCATCATGGAAGGCCCTTTCTTTAGGCAAACATTCCAGCACCGGTAGATCGTTTCTTCCGCTAAAAACCATCCTCCGATCCTGAAAGGATTTCCGGGAGCAGATGTTCCGGATATCAGGGGTTGTGAGAGTCCATTCCTTTCCCTTTCAGAAGACCCATGATTTTGGCTGGCACTACTATCCAGATATTTTGGCTCGCTGTTCAAATCCAACCGGACCCGCTCGGCAAAAAGGATTGATTAGTCAAATCCCCTGGTTTCGGTCACAATTTCTGGATTATTCGGGTAAGATTTGCCCGGGTCCGTTCAGCGCTTCCTTGCAATCTAATCAAGCTCTGATACAAGTAAAATTAAAGCGTAACAACATCATTAATCCCAACAAATCCAATTCTTCAAAAGAGGAGGGCGGTTGTGGAATGCAAGGCCGAGCTGTCATAGGGAATGACCCTTGTGACGTGCTCGGCCATTTATTTTTGGTCATTTCTTGTCTAATCCGAAATGCGGAAATATTTCTATTTATATTTCAAGATGTTGCGTAAAAATTAAGGGTGATGTTTAATTTTCTGAAAGGCCGGACGAGTTTGAAAAAAAGGTGGGGAATCTATACCTTGCGACAAGAGACAGCCGGAGCTTCTTGGAAGAAAGGAGGTGAAAACGCAGCAACGCGCCATTGTTTCAGTGCAACGTGCCCTGAAGACGCCATAAATTTTTACTTGAAGTGTAAATCAATTCTAAAGGAGAAAATCATGAGAACGGTAGCATTTTTTACAGCCGTAGTATTTGTAGTGATCAGTTCCACCGTTGCCTTTGCCGGAAAGGCTCCTCAAAACGTGGTTGACCTGGCCAATTCCCAATTGGCAGCACTTGGAGCGGATGCTGAAATAGTCAAAGCGGTAAAAGCTCAAAATGCCGAGGGCAAAACACTGAAGGATATCAAAAAGGTAGATGGTAAATGGATAGACGACATGGCAGCCGGGGGGGCAACGCCTGCTTTAATGACCGCTTTGATGTCGAATGACTGTGCCAAGCATCTTAATGAGTTAATGGGGCAGCATCCTTATATCACCGAAATTTTTGTCACCGACAATCAAGGTGCCAACGTCTGTCAGACCGGCGAAACCAGTGACTACTGGCAGGGCGACGAAGCCAAATTCCAGGAAGTTTTCAACAAGGGCGTTCTCGTTGCCGACCCCAAGGAAGGGAATTGCCAGGTTTCGGTTCCCGTGGTTGACGGCCAGACCCATGTCGGCACCATGACTATCGGCGTTGATGTTGCTCAGGTCCCGTAACAGTAAATAAAATTTTTACACGCTTGGCCTTTCTCAATTAACCATCTCAAAAATACCGGAAAGCGAATGCTTCCGGTATTTTTTTTAGGAATTTAGGACCTTAAAGATTGCAAGTCAATTTCTCTGTAAAAGGCACTCTTCTGGGTAAGGTCAGAAACCTCGTCAGGCTCCGAGAACCCGAACCCATCGTCAACGGCAACCGCTTCTTTGGCTGCACTTTCCGCGGCATGAAATAAAAAAATCCCCAGGGCGACATGCTCTGGGGCCATCACTAGAAGATTTCACGATTTGGCTGCTCCAATAAGACGCCATTGCCGGACCTATTGTAGAATCAAATACCGGAACCGGTTTCACCGGAAGCGCAACAAACCCAAGGTCGAAGCTCCCCCAAAACCCTCAGTTTCGATATCATCATTTTGCAGAACTTTTTACCTGTTTTTGCCCCCCTCCCATGAGCCGCATTCAAGAAACACTTTGTTCCCGGCTCCGCCTTCTGGTAACTTAGATCCATCTTTTTTTTCGTGGAGGTCCCCGGACGTTGCTGACGGACCATCCATGGACAACAAATTGAAACAAAGCGGCTTAAGAAACGCCGCCTCTTGCCACCCATGATTCGGGGGCCATACCAAGGAGAATATATATGCCCAATGATTCGGAAATGAGCACCGGGATCGCAGGACTGGATCGGGTACTGGGGAGGGTTCTTCCCGGCGACAACATCGTCTGGCAGGTTGATTCCATCGAGGACTACGCACCTTTCATCCCTCCCTACACGGAAAAGGCGAAGCGCTCGGGAAGGCCGCTGATCTATTTCCGCTTTGCCCGTCATCATCCCCTGGTTCCGGAGGGGCTGGCCACCGAGATCCACGAGCTCAATCCCCAGGATGGCTTCGAAACTTTTATCAGTCAGATTCACCACGTCATCGAGCGCATCGGAAGACGGAGCTTTTATGTCTTTGATTGTCTGTCGGACCTTGTAGCCGATTGGTACAGCGACCAGATGGTCGCCAATTTTTTCGTCCTGACCTGCCCTTACCTTTTCGACCTGGAAACCCTGGCCTACTTTGCCCTGATAAGAAACCATCACTCCTTTCGCGCCACCGATCCGATCACCCAGACCACCCAGATTCTGCTCGATGTTTACCGTCACCGGGAGCAGATATTCATCCATCCCCTGAAGGCACAGCATCGTCACACCCCGACCATGTATATGCTTCACACCTGGTCGCACGACGAAGTCCGGCCCGTCACCGACAGTATTACCGCTTCAGAGATCCTTTCCTCGCGCTCGCGGCCAGGCCTCAAAGCCAGAAGCGAAGAATACGACTCCTGGAAACGCAGTTTTACCAAGGCTGCGCTCATGAACGATGATATTGAATCGGAAAGCTGTTCCCTGGCGGACGCCAACATCATTTTCGAGCGGCTGTTGCGCATGGCGGTTTCCCGCGATGAGCGGATACTGGATCTGGCCAGAAAATACTTTACCCTCTCCGATTTGATTGCCATAGGCGAAAGAATGATCGGGACGGGACTGATCGGCGGGAAAACGGTCGGGGTCTTACTCGGGCGCGCCATCCTCAGGAAGGAAAAGCCCGAACTGAACCAGATGTTTGAGGTTCACGATTCATTCTTCATCGCCTCGGACGTCTTTTACACCTTCCTTGTCCGCAACGGCAGCTGGTGGCTGAGGGAAACCATGCGTCACCCCGAAACTTTTCTGCAAGGTGCCAAAGAGGCCCGCCGTCTGACCCTGCGCGGTTCGTTCCCGGACTACTTGGTCAAGGAGTTTTCGGACATGCTCGATTATTTCGGGCAATCTCCCATCATTGTACGCTCCAGCAGTCTTCTCGAGGACAATTTCGGTCATGCCTTCGTCGGCAAGTATGAAAGCGTCTTCTGCGCCAACCAGGGATCGCGATCCCAGCGTCTTGAGGACTTCCTCGCCGCGGTGAGGAGAGTCTATGCCAGCGCCATGAGCGATGAGGCCCTCCGCTACCGGGCCAAACACGGGATTCTCGATCGCGACGAACAGATGAGCCTGCTGGTGCAGCGGGTATCAGGCGCGCTTTACGGACATTATTTCTACCCGCAAATGGCGGGCGTCGGATTTTCCTTCAACCCCTACGTCTGGGAGAAATCGATCGATCCCAAGGCCGGCATGCTGCGCCTGGTTTTCGGTTTGGGGACCCGGGCCGTTGACCGCAGGGACGACGACTACACGCGGCTGGTGGCCCTTAACGACCCGGACCGGCGCCCCGAAGGGGTTGTCGACAACCCGGGAAAATACTCCCAGCGCAAGGTCGACCTCCTCGATCTGGAGGCCAATCAATTGATTGCCAAGGATTTCCCCGACGTCATCCAGGGTGAAACCCGATTGCCGCTGGCCAAAGTTGCCTCACGCGATCGCAGGATTGAGGAAATGGCCCGCCAGCGGGGCCGGGAAGCAAGCTGTTCGTGGGTTTTGACCTTTGACCAGCTGCTGACCAAAACCTCCTTTGCCAGCGACATGCGGGAGATTCTCAACACTCTCCACAGAGTCTATGACCATCCCGTGGACATCGAATTCACCGCCAACTTCCTCGCCGACGAAGACACCCCCAGAATCAATCTGGTCCAATGCCGGCCATTCCAGGTCCGGGGCGTGGAAGACACGGCGGAGCCGCCGGCCAATCTGAGTTCCGAAGATGTGATCCTGAAAACCCACCGGGCCATTATCGGCCAGAGCCGTGTGGTCGAAATCGATCGCATGATCTACGTCGTTCCGGCCATTTACGGGAATCTTCCCATTGCCGAGCGCTATGATATCGCGGCCCTGATCGGCCGCATCGTACACAGTGCACCGCCCAAAAACGGAATCACGATGCTTCTCGGACCGGGACGCTGGGGAAGCACCACCCCATCTCTCGGTATCCCTGTATCCTTTTCCCAGATCAACCGGGTTTCCATCCTCTGTGAAATCGTCGCGATGCGCGACGACCTCATTCCCGATGTTTCCCTCGGAACCCATTTTTTCAGTGAAATCGTGGGAATGGATATGCTCTACCTGGCGGTTTTCCCACAACAGGAGGAAAGTGCGATCAACAGCGATTTCTTCGGCGGGGCGCCCAACAAGCTGCGCCAGATCCTGCCGGAGGCCAGCTTGGCACATGAAAATACCGTCAAGGTCATCGACGTGTCCGACCTGCCGCAAAAACGGCCGTTAAAAATCAACGCCAATACCCTGAAACAAAAGGCTCTCTGCTATTTTGAACCCAAGTGACGCCCCAACCGTAAGGAGCCGGGGGAGATTCAAATAATCCCCCCCGGCTCCGTTTCCGGTCCTGGAAAACCTTCAGCATTAATAACCCTGCAACCCCGGAAAAAGGATCCGGCGCGGCAAAGTCAGCTATCTGCCTTCTCTCCCTCGAAGACTTCCTGGCTGATGCCGAGTTGCTCGCGGGCAATCTCGCGCAGTTTGTACTTCTGCACCTTGCCGCTGGCCGTCAGGGGGAAAGCGTCGACGAATAAGACGTACCTGGGTTTTTTGTACGAGGCGATGCGGCCGCGTGCGAAATCCTGGACATCCTCCTCGGTCAGGGTCGAGCCATCCTTGCGAATAATGAAGGCGCCGACCACTTCACCGTATTTACGGTCGGGGATGCCGACGACCTGGACGTCGCGGACGCCGTCAAGGGTGTAGAGGAATTCCTCGATCTCGCGCGGATAGATATTTTCACCGCCGCGAATGATCATATCCTTGATGCGGCCGGTAATGCGGTAGTAGCCGTTGGCATCGACCTCGGCCTGGTCCCCCGAATGAAGCCAGCCGTCGGCATCGATCACGGCGGCAGTCTGCTCGGGCAGTTTGTAGTAGCCCTTCATGACGTTGTAGCCGCGGCAGCAGAGCTCGCCCGGCTGACCCGGGCCGAGGGTTGCACCGGTCTCGGGATCAACGATCTTGACTTCGATATGCGGCAGGGCGGCACCGACCGAGGCCACCCGATACTCGATACTGTCGTCGGTGCGGGTCTGGGTGATGACGGGGGATGCCTCGGTAAGCCCGTAAGCGATGGTGATCTCGGAACAATGCATCTTCTCCATGACCTGCTTCATGGTCTCCGTCGGGCAGGGCGAGCCGGCCATAATCCCGGTGCGGAGCGATTTCAGATCGAACATGTCGAACATGGGGTGATCCAGTTCGGCGATAAACATGGTCGGAACGCCGTAAACCGCCGTACATTTTTCCTTCTGGACGGCGGCCAGCACCATGAGCGGATCGAAAACCTCCACCGGCACCAGCGTTGCCCCGTGGGAAAACGCCGCCATCACCCCGAGCACGCAACCGAAGCAATGGAAGAGCGGCACGGGCAGACAGACCCGATCCGCGGTGGAAAAGCGCTGACGTTCGCCGATGTAATACCCGTTGTTCAGGATGTTGTAGTGGGTCAGCATGACCCCCTTGGGGAAACCGGTCGTCCCCGAGGTGTACTGCATGTTGACCACATCGTGCGCCGACAGGGTCTCTTTGATCGCGTTGAGCTCACCGTCGTCGCTCTGGCTGCCGAGCAGCAGAAGCTCACGGGTATTGTACATGCCGCGATGCTTCTCCTGGCCGATATAAATGACACTCTGCAGTTTCGGGAAACGGGCGCTGCGCAGATAACCCCGCTGGCAGGTGCGCAATTCCGGGATCAGTTCGTTGACCGTTTCCAGATAGTCATGGTCGCGGAAACTGTCGATGAGAGCCAGGGCCTTCAGGTCGGACTGACGGACGATGTACTCGAGTTCGAAGCTGCGGTAAAGGGTATTGACCGTCACCAGCACCGCACCGATGCGGGCCGTGGCAAACATGAAGGTCAGCCAGTCGGGAACGTTGCGCGCCCAGATGCCGACATGGTCCCCCTTGCCGATACCGATGGCGAGCAGGCCCTTGGCCAGGGTATCGACCCGGGCGGCGAAATCGGCAAAGGTCCAGCGCAGATTGCGGTCGGGATAGACGATAAATTCCTGGTCCGGTCTTTCCCGGACCTGTTTGTCCAGAAAAGCGCCTATTGTGAGTTCGGTGAATGGCATTTTCGGTTCCTCCTGAAGCCTTAAAAGGGGGCGTAAACCACGGCCAGAATGCGGGCTGTGCCGCCCCGGGCATGGACATCGTGGGGAACGACGGAGTCGTAGTAAATGCTGTCCCCGGCTTCAAGGATATAATCGGTTTTGCCGTAATTGATCTCGATGCAGCCCTCAAGAACATAAATAAACTCCTCCCCTTCGTGTGACGAGAGGGGCGGATGCTCGCCGTTGCGCGGCTGCACGTCGACGAGAAACGGCTCCATGTGGCGGTCTTTCTTCCCCGCCCCTATGGCATAGAAATCGAGATTGCTCTTCTTCGCCTCCGGGTCCTTGCCGGAGAAGTGGACGATGTTCGGCGCATGGCCGGCCTTGACCAACAGCGGACCGTCGTGGGGTTCGTCGTCGAGCAGGGTGCCAAGGCGCACGCCAAGGGCACGTGAGATATTCATCAGCGGCGTCAGCGACGGAACCAGGTCCCCGTCTTCCATATGCCGCAGCAGATCGACATGGCAGTGGCTCTGCTCCGACAGTTGTTCAACGGACATTTCCCGCATCTCACGCAACTGGCGGATTTTGGCGCCGAGCTTGTTCTCATCGGACATGTTATTTTCTCCTTTGCATCAGAAATATAAAAGCTCCAGCAGCAGGCGAATAAATTTAAGGGGCCATAGAGTAACACAATTGGGAGGTAAGAAAAAGAGGGGACATCTCCGAACCGGGAGAGAAATTTACCCGGAAAACTACCCGTATTCTAATTTGAAAAACCGCCAAGTAAAACGCGGAACACTCTATTTAGCAAGGCTATTCCCGCTAGGTCTGATGAACGACAGGGCAAGGGGTTCCGGCTTGTATTCGGAACAGGAAAAACGGCTGCCGAAGCGGGGAAGCCCGAACTTTATGCATTTTCCGCAATGGCATAAACACAGGCGCCGGCCCATAGCGCCACGGTTACCAGCAGCTGTCGGTCTTTCAGAAAAGCCTCTGAGGGGTCTTCTCCGTCATCATGGGCTTCAACAATGAACCAGTACCGAAACAACCCGAAAACGACAAAAGGAATGGTTATAACCATCCCGGGATGGACGGAAAAAACATATAGGCTGTAGAACACCACAGCCCCTATGCCGGACATTTCAGCATAGCGCTCAATCAGGGAAACGGAATAGTGGGCCAGGGCCTTTCGCCCCTCGGTGTGACCCTTGAGCAATTCCTGGCGCCGCTTGATTGACGACAGGTAAAGGGCAAGACAAAAGGTGGTGACAAACATCCAGGAAGAGACCGGAACCGCCAGGGCCACGGCGCCGGCGTAGACTCTCAGCACATAATTGGCCGAAAGAGCGAATATTTCAAGCACAGGTTGATTCTTGAGAACAAAGGTGTAGGCCAGGTTGAGAATGAGATACCCTGAAATCACAAGCCCCACTCCCGGCTGAAAGAAAAACAGCACGACCAGAATCCCCAGCATCCCGTAGAGAAGGACCAGGGCGTGGGGCATTCTGACCAGACCCGAGGCAAGAGGGCGGGTACGGGACTTTTTTGGATGGGCGCGGTCGTGTTCCAGATCATGGATGTCGTTGATGATGTAGGCCACCGAGGCTCCGGCACAAAAAAACATCATCGCGAATAAGGACTTACCAACGGCGCTGAGGTTGGAAAAAGATCCGGAAAATAAAAGCGGCGCTAAAACGAAGCCGTTCTTTATCCATTGATAGGGACGCAAAAGCTTTATCAGTCCGTTAAATTCTCCGGCATCGGGCAGGGATTTCGCCGAGGGGGCTTTTGACCTTTGAATGATCCCGATTTTTTCACACAAACCTAAAACATATCCTTTAAAAGCCGCCATCGGCCCCCCTTGGATTAGTCATCAAGGTTCAACACTCTTTACGCCCGGCATGAAACCGGCCTTTAGAAGCATTTCCTTTGTTGCGTTGCCCGCCTGGTGGCCGGGATTAAATTTTTCTTCACCCACCGGCAACCAAGCGATTATTTCAGATCGAGTGGGGAGAAATGCCGGCCTTCCGGCCATATCCCTTTTGGATACGAAGTTGATTTTGGTTTTCCTCCCCGTAATATTGGTCACGACTCTTCATCATTTTTACTTTATACTTTTCAGGAAATTATCACTACGCCATTTTCCGGAGCTTCGCATTCGGTTTTCCTGTTTTTTTTAAACCAGGCCCGTCTGCCTGGTCCCCATCCCAGGGCTTTTCATGGATTATTAAAGGAGAATCCCTTGGGAAAACGGCTTGCTTTTAGGAAGGGAAAGGCCTGAATGAAAATCACCGGCTGGGGCCGTCATCCGGTTGTTGAAACTGAGCGTTATTCGCCCCGCACTGCTTCAGATCTAAAAAAGCACCTTGATGCAGGTTTTCGAGGCATTGCCCGCGGTCTGGGAAGAAGTTACGGTGACTGTTCCCTGGCGCCCAGAACCATCAGCAGCCGATACCTCAACCAGCTTTTATCCTTTGACAAAACCGGGGGCTTGGTCCGCTGCTCGTCCGGAACTCCCCTTGCCGACCTGCTCGCGGTTTTCGTTCCGAAAGGATGGTTCCTGCCCGTGACGCCGGGAACCAAATTCGTGAGTGTTGGAGGCGCCATCGCCAGCGATGTCCACGGGAAAAATCACCATTGCGAAGGGAGTTTTTGCGATCATGTCAGAGAAATCACCCTGCTGATGGGGGATGGCCAGGTCGTGACGTGCTCACGGGAGCTAAACCCAGGCCTTTTTCAGGCAACCTGCGGCGGCATGGGTTTGACGGGAATTATCCTTGAAGCTGAAATCCGGCTCAAGCCGATCCAAAGCGCCTCCATTACTGAAACCGTTTTCAAGGCCGCCAACCTGGAAGAGCTGCTGGAGCTTTTCGAACAGCATGACAAAGCTACCTACTCCGTGGCATGGATCGATTGCCTCGCCGGCGGGAAAAACCTGGGACGTTCTCTTCTCATGCTGGGGGAGCACGCTGACCGGGACGGCCTGGAAATACCACGGCAAAAAACCCTGGGGGTTCCCATGGAGATGCCGGGCTGGCTCTTGAACCGCTACTCCGTGGCCGCCTTTAATTTTCTCTACTACCGCCGCGCCGGGAAAATCAGGGCCGCCCATACCACCCATTACGAGCCGTTTTTTTACCCCCTTGACCGGGTTCATAATTGGAACCGCATCTACGGAAAAAACGGTTTCACCCAGTATCAGTTTGTGATTCCCAAACCAGCCGGCCGAGAGGGCACGGCGATTATCCTTCAAAAAATTGCCGCCTCCCAACGCTCCTCCTTTCTGGCGGTTCTAAAAACCCTGGGCCCGGGAAACGACAGCCTTCTCGGCTTTCCCATGGAGGGTTATACCCTGGCCCTCGACCTGAAACTTGACAAGGGCCTTTTCGGGCTGCTGGCCGAACTGGACCGCATGGTACTCGACTTTGAAGGGCGTCTCTATCTGACCAAAGATGCCTCCATGAGCCCCGATACTTTCCGGAAGAGCTACCCGCGCTGGGAGGAGTTTGTAAAAATCAGGCGGCACTGGGGGGCGGACAGGATTTTCAACTCTTTGCAGTCGCAGCGGTTGGGGATTTAAGAGTATGAAAAAAATCATGATAATCGGAGCCACATCGGCCATTGCCGAGGCCACGGCAAGGATTTATGCGCGGGAGGGTGCCCGGTTTTATCTGCTGGCGCGAAACGGCGAACGCCTGGAAGCCATCGCCCGGGACCTGCAAATTCGGGGCGCCGCACAAGTGGATTTTGCCGTTCTGGATGTCAATGCCCTTGAAACCCACGGCCAGGTTGTCGATGGGGCTCTGGAAAGCCTGGAAGGAATTGACCTGGCTCTGATTGGCCATGGCACACTCCCGGACCAGCAGGCCAGTGAAAGGGACCCGGCCCTGGCCCTTCAGGAGTTCACCACCAACGCCCTCAGCACCATCTCCCTGCTCACCCATCTGGCCAACCGCATGGAAAAGCAGGGGCACGGAACGATTGCGGTCATTACCTCGGTAGCCGCCGAACGGGGCCGCCGGTCGAACTATGTGTACGGTTCAGCCAAAGCCGCCGTATCGGTCTTCCTGCAGGGGCTGCGCAACAGGCTGCACAGCTCCGGGGTGCAAGTCCTGGACATCAAACCGGGATTCGTGGACACGCCCATGACCGCAGAATTCACCAAAGGTTTTCTCTGGGCCCAGCCCGGTGATGTGGCCAGGGTCATTCATCGAGCCGTTTCAAAAGGGAAAACCACTGTCTTCGCACCCTGCTACTGGAGATGGATCATGCTGGCCATAAAAGCCATCCCGGAATTCGTATTCAAGAGAATGAATTTATAGCCCCGCGCCCGCCGGCCGCTGCCGCCTTTCGGAGAAAAGGAGACAGAAAAGGGGATGTCCCCTTTTTTTTTCTTTTCTCCACTTACTTTTTCCCCCAGAAAGGCGCGACCTGGGCGCGGCTGACGTCGATCTTCTCCCAGACCTTGCCCAGAACATAAGGCTCTTTAGCCAGCCATTCGCTCTCAAGTTCTTCCCGCGATGGAAAATCGCAGATAATGACGGAACCGCACATTTTCCCCTCATCATTTAGAACGGCGGCCGCATACAGCCATTTGCCGGACTCAACCATCTCTTTGGCCATGGCCAGGTGGCCCTCCCGGGCCGCCAGCCGCCGCGCAAGGGCGCCCTCATCCCTGCCGTCATAACCGGTTACGATAAACTGCATATTTGTCCCCCTTCCGGTTCCAGTTTTAAAACAGAGAAGCGTTTCACTGGCTTTCAACCCTCCGTCCCGAATCGATAATGTTGTTTCAGGATACCAGATGATTTTAACGGATTACGGCAAATAATGATTTCAGAACTTTTGATTTGATAATAATTTCCGGGATGATAGTTTTGATACATAAAATTCCGGGCGGCGATTCACCCCCGAAAAAACAGATCACCTTCCAATGGAGCTGACCCTATGACGCATATAACCCCTGCACATTATAAAATCCACCTGGAACCGGATATGAACACCTTCCGCTTTTCCGGCCAGGTGGAAATCACCCTCAAGGCGGACGGCAAGGCGAACCGCGTCTGTCTGAACATCCTCGAACTGGCCGTCTGGAAATGCGTTCTGAAGCGGGGTGACGAAACGCTTTCCTGCGCCTTTTCCGTCGATCCCGAGCGCCAGGAGCTGACCGTCCTGCTTCCCGAAGCGGCTGCGGGTGAAATAGTCCTTGCCATTGACTACGTGGGTGAGATCAACAACCGCATGGCCGGCTTTTACCGGAGCATGTACCGGTCCGGTGGCCGGGAAAAATTCATGGCCCTGACCCAGTTTCAGGAGAGCGATGCCCGAAGGGCCCTACCCTGCATTGACCATCCCCTTTATAAAGCCACCTTTGACCTGACCCTGACGATCGATGAGCACCTGACCGCCATCTCCAACTGCCCGGTGGTCAAGGAAACCCCCCTGGGAAACGGGAAAAAGCAGGTGGTATTCGGGCCGACCCCCCGCATGTCCACCTATCTGCTGTTTTTCGGCGTGGGTGAGTTTGAATTTGTCCGGGACCCCGGGAAGGTCGAGGTCCGGGTGGCCTGCATGCCCGGCCAGAGCCCCCACAGCGCCTTTGGTCTCGCATTCGGCAGAAAATCGCTGGAGTTTTGTGAAGAGTATTATGACATCCCCTTTCCCCTGCCCAAGGTCGACCTCATCGCCATTTCCGACTTTGCCTTCGGCGCCATGGAAAACTGGGGCGCCATCACCTTCCGGGAGAACCTGCTACTCCATTATGAAGGCATAACCTCCCGCTCGGGAGAGGAAGGCATTACCAGCGTGATTGCCCATGAAATGGCCCACCAGTGGTTCGGGAATCTGGTAACGCCCGCCGACTGGAAATATTTGTGGCTCAATGAAAGCTTTGCAACCTATTTCGGTTACGGCGTGGTGGATCACTATTATCCTGACTGGGATATGTGGGACAGGTTCATGGAGGGCCAGACCCAAACGGCCATGGAGCGGGACGCTATGCATGAGACCTTCCCCATTGAACTGCCGGGAGGAGAACATGTCATCATCAACGCCAGCACCGCGCCCATCATCTACAACAAGGGCGGCAGCATTCTGCGCCAGATCAAGGGATATATCGGTGAAACGGCCTTCCGGGAAGGGCTTCGCTTCTATCTGAAAAAATTCGCTTATGACTGCGCTTCAAGCCGGAACCTGTGGGAAGCGCTCGAGGAGGTTTCCGGCAAGCCGGTGACCCGGCTGATGCAAAGCTGGATAGAGCAGCCCGGATACCCGGTGATTGAAGCGGAAGAACGCGAAAATGTGCTCGTTCTGACCCAGCGGCGTTTCACTTATCTGCCCAACGCCTGGGATCAGAAATGGCCGGTGCCGGTGAACGTGGATTTTCTCCTGAAAACCGGAGAGACCCGCAGGCAGACGCTCCTTCTTGAGGAAACCCGGACCGATGTTCCCCTTGAAAGGGATGTGGCCTCTTACAAGATAAACGCGGGCCAGACCGGCTTTTTCAGGGTGAATTATGACTCCAGGGAGAACCTGGGGGAACTGGGGGAACGGGTGAGGCTGAAAAAGCTCTCGCCACAGGACCGCTGGGGGCTTCAGAACGACCTCTATGCCTTTGTCAGAAGCGGGGAAAACAGCATCGAAGATTACCTCGATTTCCTGAGCTTTTTCCGCGATGAAGACGCCAGCCTGCCGCTTTCCGGCATCGCCGGGAACCTCCAGCACGCCCATCTGGTGTTTGAAGGTGAGCGCCGCGAGCTGATCCGAACCTTCGGAAAGGCCTTCGCGCAGGGTGTGCTGGCGAAGATCGGCTACGAACCGGTGCAGGACGAACGGCCGGCCCTGGCCATGCTCAGGGATCAGCTTTTAACCCAGGCCGTTTCCTTAGGGGGCGATGGGGCTGAGGCGTTTGCCCTGAAAAATTTCCACGGCCTGAGGTCCGGCACGCCGGTTCATCCGGATATCGCCCGGAGCGTCATGCTGGCAGGCGCCATGAAGGGTGGCAAGGAAGCTTTCGAGTGGTTCAAGGAGAAATTCAGGACATCCGAAAGCGAGCATGAGCGCATGAATGTGCTGGCCGCCCTGGGATTCTTCCGCGATCCATTACTGACCGAACCGGTTCGTGAGTTCGTTTTAAAACAGGTTCCTGACCGCAACCGCTTTATACCCATTGTGGCCATGGGCAAAAACCCGGCGGTCCTGGATTCCCTTTGGGACTGGTTTGTCAGGGACCTGGAAGTCTTCGAAACCTTTCATCCCATGCTGTTTGAACGGGTCATCACCGGCATTGTTCCCATCGGCGGACTGGCCAGAGAAGCGCAGGTACGGGCCTTTTTTGACAATTATCTGAAAAGGAGCCCCAAGTCCGCGGATGTGGTCAACATGACCCTGGAGTTGATGGAAATCAACGGGAGGATGCGAGAGAAAGGGTATGTACAGGCTTGAGTCGGGAGCAACGCCTCTGCTCTCCTTCCATGGCCGGATTTAGAACATTTTTTATGACCGGATGCAGGCAATGACCTCCTGCCACATCCGTTCGGCCTTTTCCTTTTCCCTGAGCGACGCTGCCGAGATATGCCTCAGCCACTGCTCCCGTGCCTGGCTGTCCAGTAGCTGGCTGAGTTTGCCCGACACAGTTTCGGGAGAACTATTCAGGGGAATGAAGGCATCCTGTACGCCATAGTCGGCCATCAGTTCTTCATATTTATGGCTCCAGCCTATGGCCATGGCCGGAACATTCTGGGACAGGGCGTTGATCAGACCATGATAGCGTGCGGAGATGACCGCTCTGCAGGAACCGATAATGCCTTTGAGCTTCAGCGGGTGCGGTTCATGGACAATCGCTATTTCTTTCGGCAGGAAAGCCACGGCATCCCGCGCCAGGTTGTAATCCTGCTGCCTTCCTTCATGCAGCAGCATGCAAAAAGGCTGATTTTGCTCTTCAAAAAGCCGCACCGCCTGTTTCAGGAAAAACCGGAACTTCTCCGGCCCTTCGGTCCCGGTTTTGTCCAGCATCCGCACATTGGGAATAATGGCGATTTTTTCCCGGTAATTTTCCGGCTCTTGGGGTGGAATCCCCGCCAGCAGGTTGGTAAAATCCGGCGCCTGGCTGATGCGGGGGTTGTCGGGGGAAATATCTTTCAAATAATCCAACGATGTTTTTTCCCGGGCAAAAACCAGATCCGCCCCGTCCAGTATCACCTTCATGTCCTCGCGGATTTTCGGGTTTTCAAACGGGCCGAAGGCCTGGGGCAGGAGAATGACCTTTTTCCCCTGCTTTTTCCAGCGCTTCATGCTGCACGCCCCCTCACGCGCCGGACCGATGCCCCACTGATCACTGAAGATAAAGCCCTTGGTTTCAATGACCACATCGACGGAGGATTCTTTGATCAGCCCGAACCGGTCACACCACGAACCTGGAAGCAGTTCCGCAGCATGGCCGAACTGTTTCCAGGATTCGGGTATCCGTTTTGCCAAACGGCCGGATTTTCTCCGGTTCTGCCGGTTCCACATCCGCATATCCCACAGCAGCGGGTAGAAACCATGTTCGACGGCATAAGACACGCCGGTTGTCCGGTAGCAATAGGGTGGAATCGCGAAGATCGCCTCCGGGAATTCCTTTTCCAGTCGCTGTTTTACGGCGATGGGCATGAGGGCAATCCCCCTGTTCACGACTTCCACGGTGCGAATTTCAAAAACAGGTGATCCGGATTTCATATCATGCATAGCTTCCTGCGATATCCGCGATACCGCACTAACGGTATGGAGGGGGCGGACATGCTCTGAAGACAGTGGAACCCGAAAAATACCCGCCCGCCGGAATCCTCAGGAAAACCCCTGCGATTTCAGCACCCATACCTGGTATAAACCAAATTTTTCAGTCATTTCATAGTTTTCACGAATATAGTCGTCAAGAAAATCGGTTTTGGTGTCAACCGCGGTCCCATTGGGTTCTTTCCAGTGCCGGGGCACCAATACTATGAGCTTTACAGGTTTATTCTTTAACTCTTCGATGATTTCCTTTTGCACACTCTGGGTGTTTGTCACCCCCGGATGCAGTTCATGGTATCTGGTTGCATATTCCCTGTCGGCAAGAAAATAAATGGCAACATCGTTGACAACAAACCTGTCATGATTTTCAACACCAACATATATATGATCATTTTCTTCGGTATTTTTCTTTACAAATTCAATTAATTCTTTAATTTTTTTATCGTTTTTATCATGCTCAAGCCTGCAGAAATCATTATATGTTGTCAGATAATCCCTTTTAAATGATTTGATTTTATTCTTGCAGGCCGGCAGTAGAGGAACCAGCAAAAAAACCAGGAGGCCGTATGCTCCGATCCTGGTTATTTGCAATTTGAATTTTTTTGAATTCAAAATAAACATTGCATTAAACAGCATCATGCCCACAACAAAAGACGCCAAAGCCGCCGGCAGCAGATGAATGGCGTCGGAGCGAACCCGGACCTGATGGAGAAAAAAAATTCCCACCAGCGACCAAAGGAGCATCCCAAAACTTAAACTATTGCGGATTCGTGCTTTGATGATGAGGAGCAAAGAAATGAAAAACCCTCCGAACAAGGTCAAGGGATATACATAAAACTGGAGGCTATTAAAAGAAAAGGGCTTCGGGTAGGGCAACCAGCGGTAGGTGGGCATAATGACCGAAGGAGTCAAAATCAATTGATCAGTGACGGGATGCAGGCCAATTTCAAGAATAAACCAGGCCGCAATCGGTAGACCGGCGGACAACAGGCCCATGGTGAAGCAGCAGAGCGGACCAAATCCAACGTCCTTCTCCGTAAACCTCTTTACCAGGAGCGTTAAAATAAACCCCAGCGCCGCCAATGCGCCCAGGTCGTGTCGGAACAGTGCGCTTGCTGTTATGAAAAGGCCACTATAGATGAGATAATGAGGTCGACGGATATCAACATAATGTAAAAAAAAGTGCGCACCCAGGAATATCAGGAGTATTGCGACATACACAGGGTAACCGGAAAAATTAAAGGACCCGAGGATAATCAGCGACATTCCCCATCCGGTCACGGCTGCTGCAATGGGCAACCCCACCTTTTTTATGATCAAATAAATGCATGTTGAAAGAAGTGATCTTATTAAAAGGTCATAAATCCTCTCTACCAAAATGGATTTCCCGAAAATTTTAAACAAAAGTGCAAGCGAATAAAATTGTCCAGGGGGATACATGGACCAAAAATCCACATAGGGAAGCTGTCCCTTAAGTACTCTCTCAGCGCCAGCGAGTATTATTCCCTCGTCGTAAGTATTTATCGGAATGTTTATTAAATAAAAATTGTAAATAAGGGAACACAAAAAAAGAATCAGCAAAAAAACATCTATCTTTCTAATTTTTGTCATATTTTTTTCTGTCCGATATGAAGGGAAGCCCGCTCGCTTGAAGGGTCACCAGAAAACCCAGCCCCCCGTTTTCCGAAAGACCTGGGACTCCCCTGCATGCTCAAATGACAGTTATTTGGGCTGACCGGCTTGAGCCTTTTCAAAACCTTTCGAACGGAGGCGCCGGGTTGGCAGGGGTTGGGCCTTTCTCAACAACAAGGGGAAGCAGGCAAGGCATTAGGGGCCTTTCTATGGAAAAAAGGTCCGCGCTTCCGCCAAGCGATGAAACCGGGCATTGCCGGAACAAATATCACGTGGGCAATTAGATTCCAATCACCCCAAAAAGCGGCTTACTTCTCTTCGCCATACTATTAACCTCGATTTACAATGTCCAGATAATAGCCTCCAACCTTTTAACAAATAAGGACTGTTTCTCATAATAGACATTGTTTTCAGCACTGGATAACCTCTAATTTTCTGCTAATGTTGGATCATGTCCAGTCATGAAGGTAAAAGGAAGAGGCTCCAGATCTGGGGCGGTGATCCCGGGCTGATAGTCAAGCTCCAGGAGATGGGGGCCCTTCTCGACGGGTTGGAACCCGCCGTGGAGGAAATCAAGACCTGCCGCACATGGCTCGAGGCCGCCAAGGCGAGTCTGGAGAAAAGGATCTTCGGCTGTTTCCTTCCCTACTATGCCTACGATGAAATCTGGGCCTTCCTCAACCTGATCCGCCACACCCTATGCCGCCACCTCCTCCCCGAGCGTCTGCCGGCAATCATTCTGCAGGTTAGAGACTGTCTCGGTTATGTACGTGACAAGGAAGAGCAGAAAACTCTGCAAGAAGAGCTCGCTGCCATGGAAACCGACCTCGCGGCCTTCACCGTACCGGGGATGACCCCACCGCCGCCGGCCGTCCCCCTGGAACAAATCCGCCTGCGCTTGGAACGCGCCTCGCGCATCTGTGCCTCGGCCCGTGAAACCCATTGGCGCAAGGTCAACCTGATCCGCACCCGACTCTTGACCACTTCCATTGTTTTGGTCGCCCTGCTGCTCCTCACCATCGTGCTGGTGCCGGTCTTCTCGGCCTGTCCCGGTCTTGGCCCCAAGAGCCTTCTGTCCGTAGCCGTCTTCGGCGCCCTGGGAGGGCTGGTCAGCGCCCTGCGCACCATGGAGGCCATCGACGCCCCCTCCTCCTATTACATCCAGCGCACCTCCCTCGGTCTGCGGCCTGTTGTCGGCGCCGCGGCCGGGTTGGTTATCTACCTGGTGCAGGCCTCGGGGATCGTCTCCTTCATTTCCACCACCAACTGCGCCGACGCTTCCCATCTGGTTCTGGCCTTTATTGCCGGTTTCAGCGAACGCTTCTTCATTGCCCAGATCGAAAACCTGGCCAGCCGTCAGGGCCGCACCAAAAAGGATGATGAAAAAGCTTCCCCGCCTGCACCGACCGATTCCCAAAAATAATCCCGGATGCATTGAAATCATCTCCCCGGCAGTCTCGGGATTGATGGTTCCGCTTCAGCGATCCGCGTCCTGGAGGGACAACATCCTGCTTTACCGCTATAATAAGGATATAAAGCCCATTCCGTTCAACCCGATCCGGGAGAATAACCATGAAACCTTATTTTCTGCTCGCCATCTTCGCGGTATTTTTCAGCGCCTGCGCCGCCACGGCTCCCCCCCCTGTCATACCCGTCGATCAGCGCAGCGTCGCTGCCGGCAGCGCGGTTACCCGCTCAGGCAAGGCTGCGCAACTCATTGGCACCCCGTTGCGCGTGGGAGATCCCCTGCCCGACCTCGCCCTGGTCGACAGCACCCTGAAGCCGGTCCGGCTGAAAGACCTGCGGGGCTCCATCCTGCTTTTAAACTTTCTCCCCTCCCTCGATACCGGGGTTTGTGAACGCCAGGCCAAATTACTCACCGAACTGGCCCCGACTCTCCCCGAGGGCGTCCGCCCCGTGATTGTCAGCCGCGACCTCCCCTTTGCCCAGGCCCGCATCCGCGATCAGTTGAAAGCGGATAAGATTTTGTTTCTTTCCGACTACGCCGACGCCAGGTTCGGACGGAGCACCGGCCTCCTGATCAAGGAACTGGTGCTGCTAGGACGGGGTGTGATGGTGGTGGATAAAGAAGGGATCGTACGCTACCTGCAGATCGTGCCCGAAGTGGCCCACCTGCCTGATCTGGGCAAGGCAATGTCAGTGGCTGCGGAACTGGCCGCCAAGTAGGTTGCTACTGCTCGGTAAGGGCGAGTTTGGCCCCCAGAAGTGCAAAGACGGCTGCAAAGGAGCGCTGCAGGCGGCGGCTGGCCTTGGGCGAGTTGACGATATAACCGCGCACGCCGTCGGCAAACATCCCATAGAGGATGAAAATGCCGAGGGTCATGGCCATGAAGACCCCACCCAGGAGCAACATCTGACCCAGGGGAGATCCTGTTTGAGGAGAAACGAAAAGAGGGAGAAAGGCCAGGAAGAAGATGGACAGTTTCGGGTTGAGAATGTTGATCAGAAAACCCCGGACGGCTATCCGCCGCAGATCCCTGCTCCGTTCACCGGAATCGAGCTTGACGGTTCCGGTCTCCCGCCACATGGACCAGGCGAGATAGAGAAGATAGACGGCACCCGCGTACTTCAAGGCCTGAAATGCCAGGGCGCTGAGGTGTAGGATGACTGAGAGGCCGAGAATGCCGGCGAGCAGGTGAGGAATAATTCCGGCGGTGCAGCCGATGGCCGCAGCGACACTGGCCCGCCGGCCGAGGAAAAGGCCGGTGGACACGGTGTAGATCACGCCGGTGCCGGGGATCAGAACCACCACCAGGGAAGTCAGCAGAAATTCGGTGTTGAGCATTCCACCTCCTGCAAAATCAACCTAAAGGGTAACGTGGTTAATGGCCTCTCGCCGCCCTTCCCAAAGGCCGCCTGAACCCATCCTTGGGCGCTTAACTTCCGCCATCCGGGCGTCAGATGCCCTTTCCATGGGCACCACGAATCCATTTGCGCTTGACAGTCACCTGGATGGAATCCAACTGGATCAGGAAATTAAACTGAGTCCTCTTCCTTTATAGCCACAGCCACATAAATCCCCTCGTGGCGGCCGGCCGGACCCGAGGATCCGAAAATTTCCGAATGCAGGGTGATGCGGGAGCGGCCGCGCCGCTCCAGGATGCGCAGAAAGTCCTCCCATTCCTGCTCAACCGGCAGCTTGCAGACCGCGCTAAAATCGCCGTCAATGGGCTCCAGGAAATCAAAAGCGCTCTTGCGGATGACCAGCCGGCTCTTGAGGCCACGATCTTTCAGCTTCAAAAAAAGCAGAACCCATCCCGAGACGATGCCCAAAGCCGCCAGGCTCCCCCCGAAGGCGGTATTGCGGTGGTTCAGGTTGAGCTCAAGGGGCGCCGAAACTGCCACGCTCCGGCCGTCATAAGAATCCACCCGGGCGCCCATGGCGGCAGTCATGGGAATATGCTCGTGAATGTAGGCGTTAATCTCGTTTAAATTCAAAATCTGCACCCCTTCTGGCGGATGAATGGGGACAATGTTAATTTCTTCTGGAATAACCCCAGCGGCTGATGAATTTGCCGCTCAGTTCATACTGGAAATTGGCGACAATGTGAAGTTTTTCTTTTTTGTAATCGCCGGGAAGGGGGCCGTAAGGCGAACCTGCATAAACGGCTGCCATCGCCGCGCGATCAAGTTCGGGATATCCGGATGGAATGAGAATATTGGTGTTGCGCACCCGGCCGTTGCGGTCGACGGTGATTTCCAGGCGGCAGACCCCCTGTTCCCCACGCTTGACGGATGTGGAAGGATAATTCCAGACCCGGTAGATGTTATCGCGGAAACGCCGGAAAAAGGAGATGAGAATATCCTTTTCCGTATCGAGCCAGACGATATCCCCCTCTTCCACCCCTTCCCTCTCCTTGCGCCGGTTCTCCCGTTCGAGCCTTGCCATGGTCGCCTGGGGGAGCTGCAGAAGATCCTTGATGTCCGGCAGGGGACGGCTGGGAGCCGTTTCCCGCGGCTGGGGAAGATCTGCGGGGCGGGGTTTTTTCAGGGGTTCCACCACAACCGCTTCCCGTCTGGGGGCGGGTTTGGGGCTGAGCTTGGGGACTGGAACGGCCCGGACCCGATCTTCGGGGGCATCGCCTTTGGGGGCGATCTCCTTTTGGACGGCATGATCCTGGGGGCCGAGGCGCTTGGCCGGTGTATCCCTCTTCTCCTCAGGGGTCGGAGGCAGATCCAGTTCCCGCGGCTTGTCTCTGGCGGGCTCCTTGATGGGCAGCATCTCGACGACAACCGGCTTTTCCAGGGGCTCCGGCGCGAAAAGGCTCTTGAATGAGACGAGATTCATCCCCGCGAGATGCAGGAGCAGGGAAAGAAGAACAAAAACGAGAAGAATCAGATCCTCGTGGCGTTGAATTTCCATAGGCCCTCTAAGCTAAGCAGTCCGGAACATTATAGCTGAAGGCCACTTGAAGGTGAAGGCGTTTGCTCTCATTTTCAACAATACTCCGGTTGACAGAAGGTTCCCAAAAGTATAATAAGATTAAAATTAATTTTATAATTCAGCAAAGAGGGGCCGTGGAACCTTAAAAAGTATTTTCACCGCCTGAAACTCCACGGTCGGGATCGAAATCATGCCAGCCGGGGAGTGAACCATCAACCAACCGAGCAGCTATAATTTTTTGCAACCGGAGCACAAATCATGTTTTCTATCGACAAAGTCAAGAGCAAGGCCCGCAGCAACCTGAGAACCCTCGTTTTTCCGGAGAGCTATGACGACCGCATCCTGAAAGCTGCCGCTACCATTGTCCGGGAGGGCTGGGCCCGGGTAATTCTTCTCGGCGACAAAGGTGCCATCGGGCGCCGTGCAGCCGAACTGGAAATTGAATTGAGCGGGAGCGAAATGATCGATCCGGCCGCGGCCCCGCAACTCGAAAGTTTCGCCACCACCCTGACCGAGCTTCGCAAGAAAAAAGGCATGATCCAGGAGGAGGCCCGCAAACTCCTGACCGCTGATGATCATCTCTTTTTCGGCGCCCTGACCGTACGCAGCGGCCTGGCCGACGGCATGGTGGCAGGCGCGGCCAATACAACCGGCAACGTTCTGCGCGCCGCCATTCAGGGCATCGGCATGACGGCGGGTATCAAAACCGTGTCTTCCTTTTTCATTATGCAGACCCGGACCCCCGAATTCGGGGAGCAGGGCCTCCTCCTGTTTGCCGACTGCGCCGTCAATCCCAACCCTTCAGCCGCGGCCCTTGCGGAAATTGCCGTCACCACCGGCAGATCGTGCCGCACCCTGCTCGGCATCGAGCCGCAGGTTGCCCTGCTGTCGTTCTCGACCAAGGGAAGCGCCAGCCATACGGATGTCGACAAGGTTTTGGCGGCCCTGAAAATCGCCAGGGAGCTCGCCCCTGAACTGGCCATCGACGGTGAACTGCAGGCCGATGCCGCCCTTCTTCCCGCTGTTGCCTCCAAAAAGGCCCCGGACTCCAAGGTTGCCGGATGTGCCAACACCCTTATCTTTCCCAACCTCGACGCCGGCAACATTGCCTACAAGCTGGTACAGCGCCTCGGTAAGGCGGAAGCCATCGGCCCCATCATTCAAGGTCTGGCCAGACCGGTCAACGACCTGTCACGCGGCTGCTCCCCCGAGGACATCGTGGCCGTCGCCGCCATCACCGCCGTCCAGGCCCAGGGATAAAACCTTTCCTCAAAACGCGCAAAGGCCGGGCTTGGCCCGGCCTTTGCGAATTCCCGACAATTAAGAATATCTGTTTTTATTCAACACCGCGAACCGCCGTAGAAACAGCGAAAACCGTTAATTTCCTCCCGGTTTGAAGTTTTTGCGGGCAAAGGAATACTGAAACTCCATGTGGTTTTTGTATTTGCCTTCAAGAATTGCCATGACGTCTTCGACCAGGACCAGTTCCTCATTGGTCGGAATGACGAAAATACGGACAGGAGATCCGTCGACACTGATATCGTTTTCCTGAAAACGGCTGATGGCCTGGGTGTTTTTGTCATCGTCCAGTACAATCCCCATAAACTCAAGCCCTTCCAGGGCTTTACGGCGAATCTGCCAGCCCATCTCTCCGACCCCGGCGGTAAAAACGATGGCATCAACTCCACCGGTGACGGCGGTGTAGGAACCGATGTATTTCTTGATGCGATAGGCTTCCAGATCAAGGGCCAGCTGACAGCGCAAATTGCCGCGCTCGGCGAATTTCAGCACATCCCGACGGTCGGCGAACTGGCCGGTCACCCCCAGAATCCCCGATTTTTTGTTGAGGATTTCATCCATTTCCTGGAATGTGTAGCCCTCCTGTTCCATCATGAAACCTGGAATGGCGGGATCGATATCGCCACAGCGGGTACCCATGACCGCGCCTTCAAGGGGAGTCATGCCCATGGACGTATCGACCGATACGCCGTTCTTTATGGCGCAGAAGGACGAACCATTGCCGACGTGCAGGGTAATGAGGTTACAGTCCTGGGCTTTTTTCCCAAGCAGAATGGCAGCCCGCTTGGAAACGTAAAGATGGCTGGTACCGTGCATGCCGTAGCGCCGCACACCGTACTTCTCGTACCATTCATAGGGGAGGGCGTACATGTAAGAACGTTCCGGCATGGTCTGGTGGAAAGCTGTGTCGAAAACCGCCACCTGCGGCGCATCAGGGAGAACCGCCTGGGTCGCCTCGATACCGGCAATATGGGCGGGGTTGTGAAGCGGTGCCAGGTGCTGAACTTCGCGAATGCCGTTGAGGACCTCGGGAGTAATGAGCATCGATTGAGTGAAATTCTCACCGCCATGAACAACCCGGTGGCCAACCGCTTTAATCTGCCGCATATCGTCGACAACACGCTCGGAGCCTTCGGACAGGGTATCGATCACGAGGCGAACGGCCGTCCAGTGATCCGGGCACTCATGCTCCTCGCGAAATGGGCTGCGCCCGACGACATCGTGCAGGATGAAGGAATCGGACAGGCCGACCCTCTCCACCACGCCACGGGCGAGGATTTTCTTCTTACCCCAGTTAAAAAGCTGATACTTAACCGAGGAACTGCCGCAATTCATCGCAAGAATATCCATTCAGGAAATGACCTCCTCCAAGAGAAAATCAACCGGGCTGAAGGACAATTTCCCAGGCCACCACAAGTGATGAAGGATCAGAAGCCGGTTCTTGCGAGAATCAGCAGCAGGGTCCTCAAAAAAAATTGCTACAAAGCCTGTGAAAAAATTGGAGCCTGACTCCAAGGATAATGAAACACTTGGTTTTTTCAAGACTTTTTCTTCTCTGAAGAAGGTTTCGGATCATCCTGGGAGGAACCGAGGTTCACCCGATTTCAACCAGCCTGGCCGACACCGGCCAGGGAATAACAGCAAAAAAACAACATTTCCGGATATTTTTTGAAGGCACCGGCTGCAACCGTTGCTTACAAAAACTACCCTTGGCAACAAACCGAATAAAACGAGAGCACATCGGTTGTGGAATAGTGTCCACTTCCCCGGAATCCGGTTGGCAATCGGCCTCCTCAGGTGCCTGCCAATTTTATGACCGCTCCGGATTTTCGCCTCAGAAAACACCCTTCCTGGTGCCCTCAAACACATCCCGAAGCAGTTTTTACCGGGCCGGACGGGACAGCCAAAGACCCGGATTTTATTCAACAAAAAAACTTCTTTCAAGTAGACATTAAAAAAAAAGTAGTGTAGGCTATGTCCGATTTTTTTAAAATAAAAATTGTCAAAAAAGGAGGTGATATCTGTGGCCTATAAGATCAACGATAAATGCATCAACTGCGGAGCATGTGACTCCACATGTCCCGTCGAAGCCATCAGCGAACAGGGTAATGCTCGCGTGATCGATCCCGATACCTGCATCGACTGCGGCGCCTGCGTAGAATCCTGTCCTGTAGAAGCTATCGAGCCCGCCTAAAACACTGAAAAAGTGCACGGCAAAGGGCGACCATCCGGTCGCCCTTTGTTTTTCTCAAAACATGTTCGGGCCGCTACTTTTTTTCCGATGCGGTCTTGGACGCAACTACCTCCACGGAAAATTCAGCCAGATTCTCGGGCAGATTTCTGAAAATGATTGAAAAGGGAATTTCTTTTCCAGGGGCGATATTCAGATTGGAAAAGGTGGTCCCGAACTGATTGTTCATATTCTCTTCAATCGTTTTATAAGGCATGTTGTTGAGTGCCTCTTTTTCAAAAGGATTGCCGCAGAAAACAGTCTGTTGCCGCAGTTCAGCCCCCTTGCCGTCGTACAGAATCCCCCTGACGGAAATACCGGAACGGGCCTCTGAAAATTCATTGACAGCCGTTCCCGAGATCACGAACAGCTGGCCCGCTTCCTGGTTGAAAACATAGAAGCTGGTCACCCCTTTCAGGTGGATTTTTCCGGCCGGTTTCTGCGCCTTTGAGTCCGATTTCTGGAAAATCTTCATGAGGTGAGGGATATCGAAAGGCTCACCCCTCCAGAACAGATAGCCGCCAATCCCGCTGCACAAGATCACGACGAGAAAGAAAAGCAGCAGAAAAATCCGCCCGACCAGGGAGCGCCCCCCCTTTGCAGACTCGGGAGAGGTTATGTCGTGTGGGGTTTCCTGAATGAAAAAATCGTCATCGGGGAACTGGGATGGCGGCTTGACCGGCGCTTCCCGGGCCACCTCGGACAAACTCTCATCGGCCTCGGCGGAAAGTTCTTTCTCCATCTCGGCAGTTGCGCCTATACCCTCAAATAAGTCTGATTCTTCAATTTCCAATTCCGAATCTTCCGGAGCTAAAAACGCCGGGCTATCCGGTTGAGTTTCCGCCGCTCTTTCTCCCTCTTTGACCGACGACTCTGCTACCGATCCGTTCCTGCCGCCGGGAACTCCCTGGAAAATACTGCCACCAGCCGAGGATTCCGCAGCAACGCTTTCCTCGGCAGCGGTACTCTCTTCCACGGATTCCTGGGGCTCCAAAATTGGCTCAAAGGCTGAAATCATTTCCTCGGGCATCACTACGAAGACGTTGCTGCAACGGGCGCAGCGCACTTTGGTTCCGCCGGGCTTGATTTTGTCTTCGGAAAAACGGTAACGGGTACCGCACTGGCTGCAATGAATAATCATAGTGCCTCTCCTTCTTGCCACGGAAACCGGGTCAGCCTTTGGAGTATATACCCGGTAAATTCCGATACCTTTCATCTAAATCAAGACCATAGCCAACCAGGAAGGCATCCTCAACCGATATGCCGACGTAATCAGCTTCAAACGGGACCATGCGACGCGCCTTCTTATCCAAGAAAACACAGGCTTTGAGGGAGCTGGGCGTCTGGTTCAAAATCTTCTGGGAAAGAAATTCCATGGAAAAGCCGCTGTCGACGATGTCCTCGACAATGAGAACATCCTTTCCCTTTACCGAGGAGTCAAAATTTTTTCGCAGCTCAACCACCCCCTGGCTTTCCGTGCCCTCGCCATAGCTGGCCAGTTGGACAAAATCGATTTTCACAGGGACCTTCAGGCGGCGGACGAGATCGGAAAGAAAAATGACCCCGCCTTTCAAAACGCAGATAATCAGAAGTTCCCGGCCCTCGTAATCCCTGTTAATTTCTTCCGCCAGGCGCTCCACCTGCCGACTGATGCAGGCCTCTGAATAAAGAAGCTTTAGATCCGGATCATTCATGCTGCTTTCTTTCCGGTTGGGTAATGATTTTAAATGCCTTATATTAAAGTGATAAAAATCCCCTGTCAAATCCTTCGGATGGTCGGGATAAAATTAATTTAATCGCTGGCTGACAAGTTGCGGTTATGTTAACATAAATGTGTTTTTTTTCATCAACTTCCAGCTTCTTGCAGAGAGGAAACCATGCGCCAGATTCAGAGGATATTTTTTCTGTCCTGTCTCCTTCTGATGGCCATTTCCCGCCTCCCGGCCGCCCAGGCTGAGGGACCGGCTATCGTCGTCGACCAACCCGAGTACAATTTCGGCCAGGTATTCGCGGGAGCTCAGGTGAGCCACACCTTCGGGTTCCGCAACACCGGGACAAGTCCCCTCATTATCGAAAAAGTCCGGCATTCTTGCGGTTGCACCGCCTCTCTCCTCTCCTCCGACACCCTGGAGCCGGGGAAGAGCGGAGAGATCAAAAGCACTTTCGACTCGACCCGCTTCAGCGGTCCGGTAGTCAAAACCATCTACATCTACAGCAACGATCCGGTTCACGGGGTAGCTCAGCTTCATATGCGCGGAATCGTCCAGAAAGAGATCACCCAGCATCCAAGCCGGGTCAGTCTCGGCAACCTGGTACCGGAGATCTCTGTTAAAAGGGAAATCGTACTCGTCAACCACGGAAAAAACCAGATTTTTCTCGAAGAGCCACAGGCGACAACGCCGGAACTGGTGGCCTCCCTGTCCGGCGACAGCCTCCCTCCCGGCCAAAATCTTACCGTTACTATCCTGATCACGCCAAAGGCGGACAACCGGAAGCTGGGAGGTTATGTTATTATCCCTCTGTCCGGTGCCTATTTAAGGGAAGTCCGCATACCCGTTTATGCGGAAATCACGCCCCCTGCTCAGCCTTAAATAGATTTTTGCCGCAGGGCAAATTTTTTGCGAGTACTGCCGGGCCGCGGATGCGGGTCCTTGACCGGGTCGTTTTTTTTGCCAAAAACTTGAAAGACAGTGGTCACCTTTTATACTTAGATAGGCCATCAGCCACAGATTACCAGGCCCTTTGGAGATGTTTCTCGTCTTCCGAAATGTCCCGCCTGGAGGCTGACAAAAAACGCTCCTGATCCCCTGGTCTTCCAGTATCTGTTTAAATCTCCACCAACGAGAAATTACATGCTTGAAATCGCCCGGGAAAATCTGTTGTTGCTGAAGCTTTGCCTGGTGCTCCTGCTTATCGTCCCATTTTCGACCCTGGCTTTTTTTTTCGGCGGATCGGTACTGTCTCTTTGCCTGAGCATCACCGAAGGCTTGAGTGAAGACCGCCGGGGCGGACACTTGGCCGTTGACATGGTCCAGGGTGCCCTGCTCAAAAAAACGCTCGGTTTCCTTCTTCTGGTACTGGTCGCCTGCACCCTGTTCCTGACCTACCTGATTTACCGCCCGCCGCTTTATGACCTGGCTTTCTGGTCGGCCTGCCTGGCCGTCCTGGCTGCCGGGATAGTGGCCATGTATGCTTACAGCTACCTGCTTCGCAATCGTCAGGGGCTGGCCCTGCCCCTGGTCATCGGCAGCAGCGGCATAGCCTTTCTGACCCTGGCCCTGTTTCTGCTCTTCGTCGGCGGCGCTCTTCTTCTTACCCCGGAAAAATGGCCTTTCCTCTCAAGCCAGCCGCGCCTCTTTTTCTCCTGGGCCGGGGTCGCCGGTTTCCTTCAGTTTCTGTCCCTGTCCCTGGCAACCACCGGCACGATCCTGATCCTGGGCTATAGATACACCCCCGATTCGGAAGTACCCGCCGAGGGGCTTCAAGCAGGGCGCAGCGCACCGATTTTTATGGTTGTCGGTCTGCTCCTCTGGTCGCCCCTGGTACTCTTCGAAATCATCAATCTGCCTGACCTCGCCTTGGCGCCTGAGATTTTCGGCCTTTTCGTTGTCGGCACCCTGCTGGCCCTGGTAACCTGCTGGCTCGGCTTCTCCTTCTGCCTGAAGCCGTCACCCAAACCAACGATCCTTCCCCTGATCACTTTGCTGGGCATCTTTCTCTGTTCGGCCCTGGCCCATCACCTCATGCGGGAAAACATCCTTCGACCAGCTCTGACCACCTTCCCCACCCTGCCCCAGGTGGCACGGCCGGCGGAAGCGGCGGAACCGGCCGCCGGCGCCATACCGCCCCCAATCCCGAGCGCTGGTGAAACGCTTTTCAAACGCCATTGCAGTGTTTGCCACGCCTTTGAACGACGGGTGGTGGGGCCCCCTCTGAATTCCGTTCTTCCCAGGTATAAAGGCGGACCGGATAAGCTGAGGGCTTTCGTTGCCAACCCGGTTAAAATCAACCCGGATTATCCATCCATGCCGCGCCTGGGTCTTCCGGAGGAGGACATCCGGGCCATCACCGACTGGCTGCTGGAAGAAAGATAAAGTTGGACGGAGCACATGGGAAAAATTCTTTTCAAATTGTTTATCGCCGGCTTTTTCAGCGTCTTCATGTTGGGAATTTCAATTGCCGGCTGGTACTGGTGGACTTTCGACAAAACGCCTCCGCAGCCCATTGCTTTCAAGCACTCCATCCATGCCGGTCAACTCGGCATGGATTGTACTTACTGTCACGTCTTCGTGGACAAATCTCCGGAGGCCGGAGCCCCTTCCCTGGAAACTTGCATGACCTGCCATCAAAACGTGGCTATCGACCGGCCGGAAGTCATCAAGGTTCGCAACGCCTATTTCAGCAAAGAGCCGGTGGTCTGGGAGCGGCTTCACAAGCTTCCGGATTTTATCTATTTTTCCCATAAACGCCATATCAAGGCCGGGGTCGACTGCACGCACTGCCACGGCGTTATCAAAGAGATGGATGAGGTCCGCAAGGTACGGCCCCACAAAATGGGCTGGTGCGTCACCTGTCACCGCGGAACCGGGGCCTCCACGGATTGTGCGACCTGTCACAAATAAAGGCTTGAGTTGATGAAACGAAGGATATTCTTACAACTTCTGGGACTTTTTTCGAGTGCCGGGGTTCTTTCCGCCTGCGGCAGCGACACCGGAAGCAAAGAGCTGATTTCGGGGCTGGTACCGCCTGAGGACGGGGTCATTCCCGGCGAAACGCTGTGGTACCCGTCCACCTGCACCGAATGCCCGGCCCATTGCGGCATTTCGGTCAGAGTGAGGGAAAGATGGCCGGTCAAGCTGGAGGGAATCTCCGGCCACCCGATCAATGCCGGTGGTCTCTGCGCCCGCGGCCAAGCCTCCATCTCCCGCCTCTATCATCCGGATCGGATCAAAAGCCCGTTGCGTCGAAGTCCGGCAGGCCAGTGGCAGAAGATCTCCTGGGAGGAGGCCTATAAAACCCTGGCCGGCAGTCTGGAAAAAAATTCAGCGAAAGGAAAAAACGTTTTTCTCTCGGCCCGCACCACAGGCACCCTCGCCCCCCTCATCAAATCCTTCTGTGAACAGCTGGGTATCGAACGGCTCCCGGATTTCGAGCCTTACGCCCACAGCGCCCTGCGCCTGGCTTACCAGGAGCTTTTCGGCAGCGGCGACATTCCTTTCCAGCGTTTTTCCGAAGCCGATTTTTTCCTCAGCATCGGCGCCGATTTTCTCGAAACCTTCGTCAGCCCGGTAGCCTATGCCGACCAGTTTGCCAAGGCCAGTGCCAACCCCTCTTTCCATTGGGTCCATGCCGAGCCTCACGCCTCCCTTACCGGTTTCAAGGCCCATGAACGCCTCGTCATCCATCCCGGCAGCGAAGTCCACCTGCTTATCTATCTGTTCCGCAATGCCAAACCCAAGGCCGACGCACAAGCCCTGCATGATCGCCTCCTCAATCTTCTGCCCGCTCCCGAACTTCGCGAAACAGCGTTAAAAACCGGTCTCCCGGATGAGACTCTGACCCGGCTGGCGGAGGCAATGGGTAAGGCGAAAAAGCCTTTGGTTTCGGTCGGCGGGGTGGCCCTGGCCCAGGACAACGCCCTTTCCACGGCCCTGCTGTGTGTAGCGCTCCAGGGGGTTACCGGCATGACCGACGATGTCGTTGATTTTTCCGCTGCCGAAAATTACACCGGTGTCGGCTCGCTGCTCGACATGCAGAAACTCCAGAGCGAACTTGAAACAGGGAAAATCGCTACGCTTTTCCTGACACGCTGCAATCCCGTCCGCCAGCTGTCGTCCCGATCCGGCTTCGCAGAAGCGCTGGAAAAAGCCGCTTTCCGGGTCGTGCTCAGCGATTTCCTGGATGAAACAGCCAAGACGGCTGATCTTGTCCTGCCGCTCTCCCACAGCCTCGAATCCTGGGGGGATGCCCGCCCTCGCCGCGATGTTACCACCATTATCCGGCCCGCGGTCCAGCCTCTCCACGATACCCGAAGCGAAGGGGATATTCTCCTCGGTTTCATGCAGTGGAAAAATGAGCCGGCAGCCGGCTCCCCTTATCAGGAATATCTTTTTTCCGAGTGGGCCCGCAAATGGGACCGCACCACCTTGCAAATTTTTGCTGAAAAGGGATTCCTTGTGGAGCGGGCTCCGAAAACGAAGACGGTCCTCGACCCCGAAAAAGCGTCTGCCGCTTTTACTAACCTGGTCCTGGCAGCTCCACCTGAGGGAACGGTCCTCATCGTCACCCCTTCGGTGAGAAAATTTGACGGCCGCAGCGATTTTCTGACTCTGCTTTCAGAAATCCCCGACCCCCTGACCACCGTCACTTATGGGGAGTGGCTCTCCGTTTCTCCTGCTCTGGCGAAAAAGCTCAAGATTCGTGATCGGGACAGGGTGCGCCTCACCGCCACGGCCTGGAAAGCGGAATTCGCCGCAAAAATTCAGCCGGGTTTGGCTGCCGGAGTGGTAATGCTCCAGAAGGACATGCTCGGCGCAATCCCCTGGCCGGTGGAAAAGCTTTCGGGAGAGGCCATCGCCTGCCTTAAACTCGAAAAGATCGAAAAGCCCGGAGGCAGGATCGGCCTGCCGATTATGGCCGGGTCTGTCTCCCAGACCGGCCGCGGGATCATACCCGCCCCCATTTCCAGAGAGGAGCATGAAAAGCACAAGCGCCTCAACCTCTATCCCGAGCCCGATTACCCTCAATACCGCTGGGCCATGGGCATCGATCTCAACCTCTGTACCGGATGCGGGGCCTGCGCGGCGGCCTGTTACGTCGAAAACAGCGTTCCCCTGGTCGGCCCGCAGGAACACCTGAAAGGGCGGGAGATGTCCTGGCTGCGCATCGAGCCTTTTTATTCCCCGGAGGGAAAACTCGATTTTCTGCCGATGCTCTGCCAGCAGTGCGATTACGCCCCCTGCGAACCGGTCTGCCCGGTTTTTGCCTCCCTCCACAACTCGGAAGGGCTGAACCTCCAGGTCTACAACCGCTGCGTCGGAACCCGCTACTGCGCCAACAACTGCCCCTACAAGGTACGCCGCTTCAACTGGTTCACCCACTCTCGCGAGGGAATGGAAAGGCACATGCTCAACCCCGACCTGGCGCCGCGCACCAAGGGGATGATGGAAAAGTGCACCTTCTGCATCCAGCGCATCCGCATCGCCCGCGATCGGGCCAAGGACGAAAAACGCCTGATTCGGGACGGTGAGGTCATGCCGGCCTGCGCCCAGAGCTGCCCCACCGGAGCCATCGTCTTCGGCAACCTCCTCGACAAAGGTTCTAAAATTTCCGCCCTGGTCAAATCGGAACAAGCCTACAGGGTTTTCGAGGAGCTCGGCACCGACCCGGCCGTCTACTACCTGCATAAAAACAAACGCAAGCACGAGGGACAGGATAGCGAGTCATGACGGATATGGATGCCGCCAGAAAGATTGAAACCGATGTTCTCGCCGCAATTCGGCGCCCGGGGCTTCCCTACCTTGCGGCCCTGGCCTTCTGCGCGCTGCTCTTCATGGGCGGCATGTGCCTCTGGGCCTACCAGATATTCGCCGGCATCGGCGTCGCCGGCATCACCCATCCGGTGGGCTGGGGCGTCTATATCGCCAACTTCATCTTCTGGGTCGGTATCGCCCATTCCGGCACCCTTATTTCGGCGGTTCTGTTTCTGTTCCGCGCCCGCTTCCGCTCCAGCTTCAACCGCGCCGCCGAGGCCATGACCGTCATTTCCCTGTGCGTAGCCGGGCTTTTCCCCCTCATCCATCTCGGCCGCGTCTGGGTTTTCTATTATCTCGTCCCCTACCCCAATCAGCGCCTCATCTGGTCCAACTTCCGCTCCCCCCTGGTATGGGACGTCTTCGCGGTCAGCACCTACATGATCGTCAGCATGATCTTCTTCTACGTCGGCCTTCTCCCCGACCTGGCTGTCGCCCGCCGGCGCATGAGCGGCTTTCTGAAACATATCTTCAGGGTCCTCTCGCTCGGCTGGCAGGGCACCCTCCGCCAGTGGAAACAGTACAACCGCCTTTACCTCTTCCTGGCCGCTTTTGCCACACCCCTGGTTGCCTCGGTCCACTCCATCGTCTCCTGGGACTTTGCCGTAAGCATTATTCCCGGCTGGCACACCACCATTTTTGCCCCCTACTTCGTTGCCGGGGCTATTTTCTCCGGCGTTGCCATGGTCATTACCCTGGTGATTCCTCTGCGCAAGATGCTCGGCCTGGACCAGTACATCACCGTCGATCATTTCGAGGCCATCTCGAAAATCCTGCTCTTCACCTCCCTGATCATCTCGGTTACCTATGTCACTGAATACTTCCTTGCCTTCTACAGCGGCAACCCCTTTGAAATCGCCCAGTACATGTACCGGCTGACCGGAGACTACAGTTTCCTTTTCGGCATCATGGTCCTCTGCAACTGTCTCATTCCCCTGACCCTCTGCTTCAAAAAACTGCGCCGCAACCTCTCGTTCCTGTTCGTGGTGGCAATCATGGTCAACGTCGGCATGTGGGTGGAGCGCTTCGTTCTCATCGTCGCTTCCCTGGCCCATGATTTCGACCCCTATGCCTGGGGCACCTACACCCCCTCTTTCGTGGAAATAGGCATCACCATCGGCTCGTTCGGCCTCTTTTTCCTCCTCTTCCTCCTCTTCTCCCGGACCCTGCCGGTGCTTTCGATCACCGAACTCAAGGAGCATCAGTGATGGACGGCATTTTCTATTTCGACAATTCCGGCACTTTTATCGACCGGCTCAAGGAGTTGGCCGCCGAGGGAATAGATCCCAAAAACATCCGCGTGAAGATGCCCTATTATGTCCCTGAAGCGGAGGAAATCATCAGCGGCAAACCCGGCCTATTGCGTTTCTTCGCCCTGTTCGGGGCCCTGGCGGGATTCATCGGAGGGCTCGGCTTCACCATCTTCACGGTCATCGACTGGCCTCTGAACACCGGCGGCAAGCCCATCATCTCTCTGCCGCCGTTTCTGATCATCGCCTATCTGATGACCATCCTGTTCGGCTCCCTGTGCTCCTTTGGCGGCTTTCTGCTGCTCTCCCGCCTGCCCAGTATCGACGCCATAGTCGGCGAGGAGGAATTCGAAGACCGCTTCATCATCCAGGTCAAAAACGAGGCAACAGAATGGAAACCCTGAAGCTGAAAACCGGAAATTTTATCCTCCTGCTGACCATCCTCGGTGTCTCTCTGGCGGTGGTGGAATATGCGGGGCTGGTCGAAAACCGGGGCGCTCTCCTTCTCACCCTCGCCTTCTGGTCATGTCTGATCCAGGGAAGTATTGCCGCCGCGGCCGCCACCGAGACGATTCAGGGAAAGTGGATCGGCACCCTGAGGCGCGAACTGCTTTCCGTCTATCCGCTTCTCCTCTTTCTGGCTCTGGCTTTTCTCCTTTTCTGGCCCCGAACGGCCATCTACCCCTGGCATGGGCACCCCAATTTCTGGCTCAACAGCACATTTTTCATGCTCCGCAACTTCATCGTCCTGCTGGCCGTGTTCATCAGCGCACGGTTGTACGCGCTGCGTTCCCTGCGGGGAGACCCGTCGCGGGTCAAATATGCGATCATTTACCTTTCGGTCTTTACCCTCTCCCAATTTCTCATCGCTTTCGACTGGATCATGACTTTGGAATATCCATGGTTCAGTTCCCTGTTCGGGTTCTATTTCCTGGTCGAGGCCATGTTCGCCGGACTCGCTTTGGCCACCCTCAATCTTTTTTTCCAGTACCGCTTCAAGTTTCAGCAGGATCCTGCCACAACAAACCGCCACCAGGAAGACCTTGGACGACTGATGCTCGGCTTCAGCGTCCTCTGGGGCGGGTTCTTCTTTGCCCAGTTTCTGCTCATCTGGTATGGCAATATTCCCGAGGAGGCCAACTACATCGCCAAAAGGATAGTCGACCCCTACACGGGGCTGAGCTATGTTTTTGTCGTCCTGACTTTTCTCGTCCCTTTCCTGGTCCTGATCCCGCGCTGGTGCAAGCGCAACATCTTCGTCCTCAGCCTGGTGGCGGCTTCCGTCCTGACCGGTCTTTTTCTCGAAAAAGTCCTCTTCATCATGCCCGACGTGAAGCTCCACCTCGGCATTGTGGTGCTGGAGATTTTCCTCGTCCTGCCGGTCTGGCTGCTGACCATTCACAGCCGAAACTTTCTCCTGCCCCGACCAAAACCTCCCCTGTCGGAAAAATAACTTGCCGCCATACAGCTCTTTTTCGGGCACCCATTTCTCATGTTGTATAATTTCATAAGGACATCAGCCCGTATTATGCTGCTGCAAACTCCGGTTGTGAATCACCTTTGAAAGGTTGCCGGATTGTCCTGTTTTCACGGCCCCTAACGGACGCGCAACCACTTATCGGAAGGAAAGGAGAACAACCATGTTTGGAGGAAAAAATATTCAAAGCATTGTCGTTTATCACCCGGGCGGAAATTTTCTCTATCGCGCGGGGGAAGAGGGGATCCGCTCCATCAACTTGCGCCCGCCCGACGAACCAGGTCAGAGCGGATGGTTTTTGTTAAAACGGAAAGATGAGCCGGATATGTATGTCAACAGCATTTTTGTTGTTGAGACGATCCTCAGCCCGGAAGTATCCAAAAAACCATGAGGCCTTCTGCCGAACAAAGATACTTCCAGGATAATCCGCGTCTTTCAATTCATATTGCATAAGGCCGGGAGATAGGCTATAAAACACAGGCGAGACAAATAGGCGCGATTAGCTCAGTTGGATAGAGCGTTGGCCTCCGGAGCCAAAGGTCGGGCGTTCGAGTCGCCCATCGCGCGCCAATAAAATCAAAGGGTTATGGAATTTCCATAGCCCTTTTTGTTTTTCTTTAAGGTTTCTTCCAACCATGAAACTATATTGCACCTGTTTTCAGAGATGGTCCCGATTATTTGGGCCGAGCGGCGCCGGAAACAAGGTGAAAGACCTTCATTGTTTTGCCGCAATTCCGGTTGACGGAGCGGGGAAGCCGGGTCCGGATTTTTGCCAATATGCCTCCTTCCGGGTTCGGTCATCCAGACCGGGATGAGGATGGCGGCTGTCATAACGATTGATTCAGGTCCAGCGACCTTGCCGAGCTTCGACCCCGCTTTTGAAGACAGGGGGATAAATACATTCCTGCCTGAGTGACCGCCAGAACCCTTAAATCATAAATTAAAAAAAGAAGAAACCTGACTATTCGACATGGGGGTGGTAAACAACCGGGCTTTAAGTGGGTTTGGGGCGTCCATGGGAAGGGCATCTGATGCCCGGATGGCGGCAGTTAAGCGCCCCAGGATGGGTTTATGCGGCCCTTGGAATGGGCGGCCCCATCCCATTTACCGAACAGAAAAAAAATAATTTACCTGCATTTAAGCTTTGAGATTTTGTCGGATATTTAACGTTCCCCTCGGTAATTGACGCCACAAAAAAACATCTCTTCAATGGAGAGATGTTTTTTTCTTTTCAACCGGGAGACAACTATGGATCAAACAATGAGACAGCAGTGCGATGAAACAACCTGTTAGTAAGGTTCGAAACTGAACTTCTGGCCACCAATGGATAACTCGAACATGAGACCGCCTTTGCCATGAACAAACGTGGCCATGCCTTTAATATAGCCGGTTTCCGCCTGGGTTCCGGATTTAGGACCGGCGCTGGCCCCGGCACTGGTACCTGCCGTGCCCGCCCTGGCCTCCACCCCGGCCGTAACGGCAATTGCCTGGGCCGTGGCGTCAAATTCGAAATTACCGCTGGTGAATTCATCATAAGCCCTCTTGTCCTGGAAGAAAATGATTTCACTGAATGCCTTGCCGCCCAGTTGGAAACCTATGCTTCCGGCAAAAAGCGATGCTCTTCCTGTCACCTGGCCACCGCGATAAACCTGCCCCTGCCCGTAGGACCCCCCAATCAAGAAACCGGCTTTCCCAACCGTCGGAAAAATCGCGTAACCGTAGGCATTATTGAAAAATTTTGTCAAAGCAGGAAAGCTCTTAAAGGTATCAATGGCGCTCGAAATGCTATCGTTTCCCGCGGCATTGGTGACGTTTACCACCCCGAATATCAAAACAAAAACCCAAATTACCGATATTTTTTTCATTTTTCTGCTCCTTTAGTCCCGACCTACGGGCTTTGCAGACTGAAAACCAACTTTATAGGAAACATTCTATCCTAATTTTATCTGTCTTTTTCCCGCAGAGGAAAAAACTTCCTTTTTTTCTGCCTAACAGCTTGAATTTTTCAATTACACAAGCTCCTGTTAAAAGACTCGAGGTTGCCGAAACTCCATTTTATTTTTTTGCAATACACCGGCTGGTTGGTTGTCCCCCCGTCATCAGCCCCAAATCCTGTATAAAAAATCCATTTTCAGAAATTGCCCGGATACCCGCATTATAACCGGCAAAGTACTCCAGGCATAAAACAGGGAGTCTCCTTTGGCTGAGCCGCCTTTGGTAAACTCCCTGGAAAAAACGGAAACACCCGCTATTACAAATTAAAAAGACTGGCCCTTTCTGGAATCAGGGATGACAGAGCTTTGGACCCGGAATTCACCGGATAAAAGAAACCGGCCAATAGCTCTCGAACCAAAAGTCCTCCACATTCAAGCGCTAAAAACCGGAAAAGAAGTTTGTCTCGCCCATCAACTCCAAGGTTATCAGCACAACAAAAACCAGGCCGACAACAGCTAAAACAATTCCAACTCCGGCTCCGGAGGGAAGCTCATCGATATGCTGAGCGAGTGTATTCAGTTCCTGGTCACTCAGAGCCTCAACCCTCAATTGGGCTTCTTCAGGGTTCACGCCCAATGAAACCATTTGTTCCCTGACATCCTGCCGGTGCAGAAAGGTCCTGGCCTTTTCCACATTTTCAACTCGCTGCTGAGCACTTATGAGCATCTGGACTCCAACCAGTTCGGCACCCGCCACAGTGGGGAAATGCAGGGAAACCAGACTGAGAACCAAAAAAAGGCCGGTAACGCTTTTAAATACTTTTTTTGCCATTTTTCCTCCTGAGAGTGATTTTTTTCAAAAAAACAATACGTTTGATCCCAAATATTGCAGCCCCGGTCGAACGCCCTTCCCATGCGGGCCAACTTCACAAGAGATTTTTTTAAATCTTTATTTCCATTTACATCCTCCGATAAAATTTCTAAAATAGCGTGCTTTAAATATAACATGTCTTTTTAATAAGTTGCAGAATAATGAAAACGCTCTTTTTGATTTCCCGCGTTGGATCGTCCTGTTATTAGATGCGAATTCTTTTTATAAACCCGCCGAACTGCGGTCGCAGTATTCCCGAAGAGCAATACGGTATCTCCTCCCTTAAACAGATCTTTCGTGGGGAACCTCTGGCATTGGAGGTTTTGGCAGGCAATCTCGGCGACCATGATGTGCGCATTCTCGACCTCAAAGTCGAGCCGGATGGGTTGCGACAAGAGCTTGAAGCTTTCTCTCCGGAGCTGGTTGGCTTGACCGCCATGACCTGTGAAGCCAATACCGCTCTCAAGCTGGCGCAAGAAATTAAACAATGCAGTTCGGCCAAAGTGGTGGTGGGAGGCGTTCATGCGTCCTGCGACCCGGAGTTTTTCAATTGCCCGGATATTGACTGGATCGTCATGGGCCTTGGGAAACAGAGCCTGAGGGAGCTTGTGGAATCTCTTTTGGAGGGTAACGGTAACGCCCCCATTCCCGGGGTTGCGCCCACCTGCCCCGGGAAACCCTTGCGCTGGAAACCCCGCAACTTCTCCCCACGGGATCTGGCCGGCCATGCCCCTCCCCGCTATGACCTGGTCTCCCGTTATCGGGAAAACTATACTTTGAAAACCCTGGGCCTGGAAATCGGTTTTGTCGCCACTGCCGCCGGCTGTCCATTTGACTGTTCCTTTTGCTGCATTGGACCCCTGACAGGAAGCCGCTACCTGACCGCTGGAACAGACTCCATAATACGCGATATTAAAAGCCTGGGCGAAATCCCGGTAATCCGTCTGGTTGATGCCAACAGTTTTGCCGATCCGGTCCACTCCGCAGCATTGGTCAGCTCGATAGAGGCGGCCGGAATAAAAAAACAATTTCTCGCCGATGTCCGCGCCGATACGGTTGTGCGGCACCCGGAACTCATTCAGCGGTGGAAGGAAGTCGGCCTGCGATCGGTCATTATCGGCTTTGAAGAGATATGCGACGATAAATTGAACATGATGGAGAAGGAAAGTTGCGTGGCTCTCAATCTCAAGGCCATCGATATCCTTCACGGACTTGGCTTGACTATTATCGGGGATTTTATCATCTCACCCGATTACGATGAGAAAAGGTTCGATCAACTTGCTGATTTTGTTAAGCAGTATCGAATCGACCTGCCGATTTACAGCGTTCTGACCCCTTTGCCCGGCACCCGCCTTTACCGCCGGTTAAAGGGTAAAATATGCATTCACGATCTGGATTATTACACCCTGACCAATGCCGTATTGCCAACCTACCTTGATGAAGAACTGTTTTATCGCCGCTACGCAAACCTGCTGGTTGAGGGACACACGAAAGGAAAGGTTTAACTGCAATGGATGTGTTCATTACCGATCTGGCCGCTTTTCTCCCCAATGACCCGGTCGGCAACGATGCGATGGAAAAAATTCTCGGCATGGTCAATCAGATACCGTCGAGAACACGGCGTATAATTTTGCGAAACAACAAAATCACCAACCGTTATTATGCCATTGATCCCCAAACCGGAAAAACTACCCACAACAACGCCCAGTTAACAGCCGAAGCCATTCGTCAACTGAAACCCCGCGACAATTTTTCAACGGGCGACATCCAGTGTCTCTGCTGCGGGACATCCTCCCCCGATCAACTGCTGCCGGGGCATGCCTCCATGGTTCACGGGGAATTGGGTGGCGGCATCTGCGAAATACTGAGCGCCTCCGGGGTCTGCACCTCGGGAATGGGAGCATTCAAACACGCCTTCATGAACGTCGCCCTCGGCTTGACCGAAAATGCCGTGGCTACCGGATCGGAACTGGCCTCGACCTTTTTACGTACACAGCTTTGCCCGCCCTGCTCCTCCGAAAAATCAGCACAACTGGAAAATCAACCTGCACTCTCCTTTGAAGCGGACTTTCTTCGCTGGATGCTCTCGGACGGGGCCGGGGCTGCTTTTTTAAACAACCGCCCCAGAGAAGATCATCCGTCACTGCGAATAGACTGGATTGATATCCTTTCTTTTGCCCATCTTTTCGAAACCTGCATGTATGCGGGGGCCGACAAAAACGAGGACGGCTCCTTGAAAGGCTGGCGCGAGTATGCCTCCCTCGGCCAGGCCGTTAATGATTATTGTTTCCAGATCAAACAGGACGTTAAACTGCTGAACCGGGAGATTACCGATACCTGCATAATCCGCACTCTGCCGTTACTGATTGAAAAATACGCTCTGGATGCACGGGAGATCGACTGGTTCGTACCCCATTACTCTTCCGAATATTTTCGTCCCGAATTACAGAAAAAGATGGCAGGGATCGGCTTTGAAATCCCGGAAGAACGCTGGTTCACCAACCTGACCTATAAAGGAAACACCGGCTCGGCTTCCATATACATCATGCTTGAGGAGCTGTTCCATTCCGGAAGGCTTAAAAAAGGGGAGAAGCTGCTCTGTTTTATTCCCGAGAGCGGACGTTTTACCATCTGCTATATGTTGTTGACGGTTGTATAACCTGAAAGGCTCCGGGAAATTAATTTCCCGGAGCCTTTCAGATTATCAAGAATCACAACTCCAAACCGGAGATTTCCATCAATCCCAGTTCAATGTTTTTTCGCGTCGCCTCCTGGGTCGACAAAACAATCCGGTTAAAACAGCTCGCCGAAGCCGCCCGCTCTGTAGTTGCCCAGGTGGTAATGGATTTCTGCCAGACAACCTTTTCGGACATCCCCACCCTGATTTTCCAGGCGATTTCAACATTGACAGTAATGTCATTGCCGGCAAGTGGTTGAGAGACTCGGACTATATACAAGTCGAGGGAATAATCCTGATTGTTTGTGACCACCCGGGAAAAAAGGTTTGATTCATTAATAGCCTCTTTAACAACATTTTTCAGTTGTTCGTTGGAAAGCTGTGGAATGCCGAGGGGATCCTTTTCCCTTCCCCCCTCGGCAGATACCGATACCGAAGCATTATGAGTTTTTTTCAACTCGACAGTGGTGGGCTTCATGGCCTGTTCCTGAACCGCCATGGGCCCGGCACATCCGAATAAACACGTTAAAAGCAAAAATGACAGAACAATGGAAAACCCGGGCATGAATCTAAAAATTTTTCTCATCTCATATCCCTTTGAAATATTATTTTTTTTCATATTCGGCAAACATCACAGTCAGCACTTCCCTCGCCATCTCCTTGGGACTTTTACGGGCAAGCGATGTCCTCAGCGATTCCCCGACAACCAGGGGATACTCGGTAACCGGGTCCCTGAACTCCATGTTCAGCCGAAGCATATAATTTGCCATATCCCAGAACCAGCGATCCTGGAAGGTCACCAAGATATCCGTATCAGGTGGCATCCGGCTTTTCAGGCCGGAGTCCGCTTCGTAGCCCATGGTTTTCAATTCATCGCGAATTATGGAAGCGATGTCGCGCTTGTCGCCTTCGAGGCTAAGAACAAAAAATTTAGGTTTTTCTTTGATTTCCGCCCCTGGTAACATTGCCGCCCGTTGTTCAACAATTGAACAGCCCGAAACAAACCCCAGGGTCAGCAAGATAAAAAACAAGACGATATTTTTTTTCATCTCAAAAGCCTCCTCTTTGCCTTGCTGTTAAATTTTCAAGCCGACTAAACAACCGCGGGCTGCAATACCTTCTGCTCCCTTTGGATAAACTCCGCCAGGGTTTTTATCGACTTCAATACCTCACGACTGCTTTCTTCTCCGCCGATCCTGACACCATAAGCCCGCTGCACGGCTACAACCACCTCAACGGCATCCAGAGAATCGAGCCCCAAAAAAGAATCCGGGCCAAAGAGAGGGGCATCGCTGGAAAAAGCCTCGGGCACATCCGGTACATTGCAGGCCTCAACGATCAACCCTTTGAGGTCTTTTTCCAGATCCATGATTTTAAGCATGTGACACTCCTTAAATTAAATTCTCAAATCTAACCGCCGCTACGGCCCTGACGGCTGAACAAAACAATTGAAAGGGATAATGTCAGGAGAAAAAAGCCGACAAACAACCAGAGGTTGGTTTGAATGCTCGCCAGATCCCCCGACCGGACAAACAGTTTGATAAACCCGTCAAGCCCCCAGGCCAGCGGAGAAAAGCTGCTGAGTTTCTGCATCCCCTGCGGCATCATATAGACAGGCACCATCACTCCCCCCAAAGCCGCCGCGATAACCACCGATACCGCTCCCAGCATCGACGCCTGTTCATAACTGCGAGCCCAGGTGCCAAGCAGCATTCCGGAGCCTGTTGCAGCAAGCGCGGCACATAGGGCCAGTAAAAAGACGGCCCCGGGGTGATTGCCTATTTGAAGCACCGGGGTGCCCATCAGGGGCAGAAGAAATTTCCCGACCAGCAGCATGAGCCCGAATTGAACCAGGCAGATTGCCACATAAGCCAGGGTTTTTCCGGCCAGCAGGACCCAGTAAGGCACAGGAAGAATCAACAGACGGCGTAACGTACTGTCCTGCCTTTCACGCAATAAAGCGCCGGAAAGGGGGACAACGATAAAAAACATGCCGAACAGGGCATAGGCCGGGACATTCTGCTGCACGGCATTGGGCATGCGGCTCTGTTCCTGGTTTTCTGGAGAATGCTCCCTGACTTTCAATAATATGCGGGGTTCCCGGACAGCATTCGAAGCGTTTTCTTGGCTGGGGGTGATACCGAATTGGGCGTTCAACTCGCTGGAGAACTGGCGCTCGATTTCCGACATTTCCACGCCAAGCAGGGCATAACGCACTGAACTGAGTACAGCTGTCCGGAATACGCCCTGAACACCGGGGTCAAAAAACACCTGAACCGGCTCCGGGTTGTTATCCTCAGAGAGGGAATTTTCCGAGGCGCCGGATAAATCCTGCGCCAGGAGCAGGGATTTCGCCCGCACCCTGGCACTGGTTTCGGCAGGAATCAACAGGGCAAACTGAAAATGGCCGCTATCGACTTCCCTTCGAGCACGTTCTTCGGTCAGGGGTTTGCCCTGCACTTCAGTTATCAGCTCAATCTCGCCTGACGCCTGAAATCGCTGACGAATGGCCTCTGCCACAAACCCTTTATCCTGATCTAGGAATAAAACCCGGAGCCCTGCATGGCCGGTCACGGCAAGAATATTGTTCTGAACCAGGGAAACGACTAGAACCAGAATCATCGGCATGAGAAAAAGCACCAGCATGCCGGCCCGATCACGCCACAGAATCAGAAGATCCTTAAAGAAGGTTGCCAGAAACGGATTCATCACTTTTCAATCCCGTAAATGCCGCCCGGTCAGGTGGAGAAATAATTCCTCAAGATTGGCACAACCGGGGTGGGCTTCCAATAACTGCTTTGCCTCTCCCTCGGCTATCTTTTTCCCTTTATCCATGATCCCAATAGTGTTGCAGAGCTGTTGGGCTTCCTCCATGTAATGGGTGGTATAGACCATCGACACCCCTTCTTCCCGCAGCTGGAGCAGATTTTCAAGAATCATATGGCGGGATTGGGCATCAATACCGACGGTCGGCTCATCAAGAAACAGAAGCCTGGGCCGGTGGACAACACCTACGGCAAGATTGAGTCTCCTTTTCATGCCCCCGGAATAATATTCAACCCGCCGATCGGCATTTTCGGACAGCCCCACCAGCTCGACACAGGCCTTCACCCGAGCCTCAAGGGAAGCTCCCTTCAGGCCGTTCAAACGACCAAAGTAACAGAGATTTTCCCTTCCGGTCAGGGTCGGATAAAGAGCGACCTCCTGAGGTACCAGGCCGATCATTTTACGGACCCGGGCAGGATGCTGCAAAGCGTCGGTCCCGCAGATCGACAACGTCCCCCGGCAGGGGCGAAGCAAGGTACTCATGATCAGGATTGAGGTCGTTTTCCCGGCACCGTTGGGCCCAAGAAGGCCGTAAACCTTGCCCGGCTCCACGCTTAAAGAGAGGTCATCAACGGCATAAGAATTCCCTTTTCCGTAACTTTTCCCAAGGCCGATCGCCGTTAATATCGCCTGGGCTTCAACCTTGTCGGTTTGTTTTCGAAATCCCACTGAGTCAAACCTGCCTTCGCCTTAGCGCACCAGCATCAAGAGTTCCCGGAACAGCGCTTCCTCACGGTCGGCACAGTCCATAAGCAAAGCGGCGAGACCGGGAAAAGAGGAATTGGCCCCTTCGCGGCCCTTGCAGTTCCGGGCGCTGAGCAGGGCGAACTGCCGCCAAAGATCACCTATATCGGTCATTTGCCCGGCCAGCTCGGCAATCCGCCTTTTACCCGTCAAGTCAGCAGCCTCCTGCAAAAAGGCGGCATAAATAAAACGAAAACCCCCGCCTCCGGTGCCGATTTCCTCCTGCATGCGAATCAGATGGCCCAAATGCTGAATCGCCCGCTTCCTTCCCAGCCTTTCCGGCCAGCTTTTCATGCGCCCGGCCAAAAACCGCATCCCCCGGGTTCCCAGCAACGGAACCGGCACCCCCACCATATTCCGGGCCACGTCGCGAATGCCGGCCACTACCGCAGAGTGCAGGTCGATTTTTTCAGGGACCTCTGTTATCCAGTACATTCTCCCTTTGGGCGCCAGGGCGCCCTTGGCAAAGCGGGCTTTTCCCAGGTCCTGTCCCGGACAGTCCATAAATGTTTCAAACAAGGGGTCGCTGATCGAATATTGGTCGCCTAGGCGGCCGCAGACAACCAGATTATGGGCATTAAAATGAAAACGCAGGGCCGGGGGGAAATAAGGCAGCCAGTAAACGCCGGTCTGCAGACCGACCGGCGTTCCTTGAGTCAGAATCTCATCCAGGGCCCGCATCGCCGGACCCGGGCGGCGAAAGGTCCGGGATTCAAAACGAAAGCCAAGGCGCTTGGAACATTTTTTAAAAATCGCCCCGGGGTAAGTTCGAAAGGTTGCCAGCGGTAAATGGTTGATTCTCACAAAGGGGAAATACCCGAAAAGCAGTCCGCCGCCAATGCCGAAAATCATGGCCTCGGACAAAGGCTGGCCATGATGGGACAACAGGTTTGCCGTGACTCCGCTTTCGCAATGGGCGGATTGCCGGTGGCAAAAGTCGATCTTCACTGAAGACGGGTTTTTGCTTTCCGAGGAGCCGTCAACAGGAAGTTCCCATCGATCCGGCAAACTTTCCAGCTGATCCGCAGGCAGCCGAAACAGTTCGGCATATCGAGTGCGCAAATCCGAGGGGAGTTTCTGGTAATGGCGGGGTTTGAGGTGCCGGCGGACCCGCCAGCAGGGTATTCCGGCATATCTGGCCAGAAGGCCGATATCCATCTGGTTGCGCGCCATATGAAAAGCCAGCGGACTCAACTCCCCCGCCCTGACCCTCCGCAGTGTCGAATCCACATTTTCAGCAATGGTCTGCCAGGCCTGAATGTTGGCCAAATTCGCAGGATCCCATCCGGCACTCGGTGTCAATACATAACGGCCGTCTTCATCAACCGCATAGGAAATCTCATGCCGTTGGTCAAGAATTGCGGCATCCTGTGGAACCTCATTTTTTTTCATCAGTCAACCACTACTAAAGAGCCTTGAGGGCCTGCCCCGCAAAGCTTTGCACTTTGGTGTTACTTGTTGACTCCTTGACCTGCTTGAGGGTGCCGATAAACTTCCTGTCCCCGGAAGCAGCCAGTGCTTTGCACAACCAGGCCATGGTATCCACATAAAGGTTGTCCCCACGGAAATTGTCCGCCATGTGTTTCAAAGCGTCGGCAGCAGCATCATAAACCTTAATATCGCTGCCGGGGTTGCGGACCAATACCTTGGCGGCATCCCGTCTCAGGTTGATATTTTGAGATTTGAGCATGTTTACCAGGCGATTGTCTTCGGTCGACAAGCTGTCGTCCCAGTTTTCCTGGGTATTGAGAATTTCGCTTCGCCTTGCGTACTCATTAATCATGCCGGCGCTTTGCTTCGCATAATTTTGTAATTTACTGCTTTTGGCGTTGCCTGCGATCTCATCGAGAAGGGGGCGGTAACCGGGATCACCGGAGGCGGCCAGGGCTTTGCAGAGCCAGGACATTTCGTCAACATGCGAAGAACTCGTGCTGGCTGCATAGTTATTTTTGAGCATCGCAGCTATCTTCTGATAAAGCGCCTCATCGCTCAAACCGGACCGGCTGATAATTTTGGCGGCCTTAACCCGCTGTCCACTGGAGGTGGAATCAAGAGCTTCCATCAGGGATGCGACATCCGTACCCGGATCCCTCTGGGCAAAAGAAAGACCTGAAAGCAGCAGGGTGAAGACGATCCCCAGACACACAATACGACTTTTCATTTTTCCCTCCTCTTAAGAAAAAATACTTACATAGGGAAACGGTTTCCAAGGCTTCACTGAAATTGGAAACCGACCTGAAACAGAATCGAATTGATTCCACGATTATCGTGGTGAAGATTGCCGTTTGAAATGTGATGAGCCCGTAACACACCAAACCAGCGCCTACCGGCCATTTCAAACTCGGAACCTATGCCGGCCTGGGGATTGAAGTTGATTCTCAATCCCTGGTCTTCAACCTGGAAATCCGTGTAGATTATCCCGGCTCCGGCTTCAAGGTAAGGTCTGAATCTCGTGGTTTGGAAGGCATTCAAATAATACAGGGCAAAAAAGTTGAACGAACAAAAGGCGCGCAGGCTGGAAACGTCCGCCACTCCCAGACTCCCTTCCAATTTGAACTTCAAGGGTTCGGGGGCGCGGTGCGGGAAAATCTGTTCATAGTCATAGAGCGCCATCAGACCCCATTGAACAAAACCGAAATTCGGATGGGGGTCGTAACTTGAACCGGCATTAACGATAAAACCGGTTTGTTCTGGATTTCGCAGGGAAAAGGCGGCAACCTGGTCAGCCAACAACAAGCCCGACAACAGAACTGAACAGCACAATACAACAACCCGCTTAGGCATTTCAACCTTCACCTTTCAGGCTAATGACCGCATATTCACCGGCAAAACCGTATCTGAGGCAGGTCAGCCGATTGTTCTGCCGTGGTTCCGTTACGACACTTCCGGAATAATAGTCGCCGCCGCGGTCCGCGGACGGGAACATCTTGCCCCGCTTCAAGCTCAGTGCGGCAACCGCCAGATCAAACCCCGGCGTTACGGGCGAGGCCCCGTAAAGCGGTGTGTAACAGGCAACCGGAAGGTGGCTTGAGAGCTGTTGACGATAAATCCTGCCGTTGAGCGGGTGCCCTTCGCAGCCGAGAATGAGCGGCTCTCCCGCTATGAGGCCCGGCCGGCCCCCCCACAGTTGGCCCATCACCGCTTTGTCGATGATTGCATATTTCGGCCCTGAACCTGTGGCCGGCTGGAGGAGGAAAAAGGCTGCACCCTCAGCGGGGATCGCACTGATACGGTCGAAATCAAGGGGTCGCATTTTTGAACCTGGCTGCCGACCGAGATAGCGTTCCCAGCAATAACCGAGAACCTGGCAATATTCATCGACGACACCGAGCAGAACCGCATCGACCCGTCCCTCGGAAAGCCATTGCCGGGCGCTCAATAAACCGGAAACGAATGACTGGTCAAATTGGCTGACAGTCAGGCTCGGACCGGTTAAATTCAGCTGCATGGAGATATGCGCTGCGGCGGCATTATGTACCGAGTTCGAAAATGCGGTGGGCGAAGCACACCCATCTCCATCGTCAATTACCGTATCGAGAAAATCAAAAGTGGTATTCAGTGCCCCGAAACCCGAGCCGATGACAACCCCCAACCGTCCTCTCGCAAACTCCGGCGCGCCGGCATCCTCCAACGCCTCAAAGGCTCCCAGCAGAGCCAGCCGGGAAAAATGGTCAATGCGGCGCAAGGCGCGTTTGTTGAGATATTTTTCCAGCGGGGCGGTATCGGCCTGGAACAAAGGAAGCAGGTGATCACGCAGCCCGGCCTGGCTGACCGGCGTCACCCCTTTTTCAAGCACGCTCAGCAGCTCTTCTTTGCCGCATCCGAAACCGCCGACCAGGCCCAGTCCATTGATCTGCATGCCCATCATCAGCCGACCTCCAACCCTAACAACAGCGCCGAATTGTTGCCGCCAAAGGCCAGCGATTCGGACAAGGCGACACTTCCATGGATTGCCAGGTTATCAGCGACCGGATGAACCGGCAGGCCGGAATCCGGGATGCCAAGGCCAACATTTCCAGGCAACAGCTGATGCTCCAGGCTGGCCAAGGTCAAAACCGCTTCTATCGCTCCGGCCGCGCCGAGAGTATGGCCGGTAAAACATTTGGTGGCGACAAAAGGGGTGGCGGGGAACAATTTACCCAGGACCCGGCTTTCGGTCCTGTCGTTATCGGGTGTTCCGGTACCATGGGAATTGATGAAAGCAACTTTCTCAGCAGTGATTCCACCGGTGGCCAGGCATTCAGCCAGGGCTCGCTGCAAACCCTCCCCCTCCGGATGGGGAGCGGTCAGGTGATAAGCATCGACCGCACTGCCATAACCGAGCAGATATCCACGCGCCCGTTTGTCCCGTTTTTTTAAAAAGGTATCGCTTTCCAGGATCATAATCCCGGCGCCCTCACCCAGATTCAAGCCCTTGCGCCGGGAACTGAACGGCTTGCAGGGTTCCGGGTCGGCAATCATCAGCGAGGCAAAACCGTTATAGGTGGTTCGGCAGAGTTCGTCAGCCCCGCCGACGAGAGCGATATCGCAAAGTCCGGAGCGGATCCAGGCCGCCCCCAGGCCGATGGCGTCGGTCCCTGAAGAACAGGCATTGACCACCGTCTGGCAGGGGCCGTCAAGCCGGTAACGACGTACCAGAGCCGCCGCAGGGTTGCTGCGCAGGTAGCGCTCGATGGCCGTCATTGCGGGCTCGGCGCAGGCCCGAAAGCTGCGGTAAAAATCCTCATTATTCATGGCGCTGCCGACCGTTGTGCCGACACAGACCCCAACCCTCAATTCCCCCAGCTCCTCAGGCTCCAAACCTGCATCGGCCAGAGCTTCTTCAACGGCACAGAACAACAGTCGGGTAGTCCGCAACAGTTCGACATCATTTCCGGGGACCGGCAGGGGGGCCCGAATTTCGAAAACCGGAAATTTTTCGGTATGACTGCTGTAAAAGGCAACCGGCGGCTTCGGATTACGCTCACCGCGCAACATGGCGGAAAAACTTTCGTCCAGCGTCATACCTGCAGCGCACAGGCAACCGGCGCCGCTGATTGCAACCGGGTGATTTTTCACTTCTGCTTTTCCTCAATGAAAGCCGCCAGACTGTTTATCGACTGAAGCGCCGGGCGTCCTTCCTCCATATCCTTGATTTCCACACCAAAATGTTTCTGAACCACGACGACCAGTTCCACCGCATCCAGGGAATCAAGTCCCAGGCCCTCGCCAAAAAGCGGCGCGTCATCCTCAATCTCTTCCATGGTAATGTCTTCCAGGTTCAGTTCTTCGATCAGAACCTGTTTCAGTTTGGTCTTGATATCCATTATGAATCCTTGTTAGAGGGTTGTTGTTTCAACCACATATCAAAAAAATTAAAAAACTGGTACGGATGCTCCTGACAAAACCGGTCGAGAGCTGAACTGAATTCCGCCGCATAGGGGCCAAAAGTATCGGCGTTGCGTCCCGGCAGTTCAGGGACACGGATTATTTTAACCGCCTGCAACCGGTAACTGGCCGGGCCATCTTTGAAGTTAAAAAAAACGACAATCGGCGCCCTGGTCGCCGAGGCTATTTTGTAGGCACTGAAGGGAACTTCGGCCCGGGCCCCCAAAAATTCAACCCCAATGGTGCTTTTCTCGCTGCCAAGCAAGCGGTCTCCCATGACACAGACAATCTCCCCTTGTTTGAGAGCCGCGAGGATCTCGAGGGTACCGCCGAGGTAACCGGTCGGATCAATGATCCGATAAGGGCATTCAAGCCCGGCATGTTCGTAATAGTGGCGATCGATGTCGCCATCCTCGCGGCGCATCAACAGGTGGACCTGCCGGTTTAAATACCCGAGTTCCGACATGGCCGCCTGCCAACATCCGACATGGGCGGTCATCATGATCATCCCCCGGTTCTCGTCCCGCAGTTTCAACAGTTTCTCAGGCTCGTCAAGGGAAATAGCCAACGATTCCGGCCCGAGGATACCGACAACGGCCCTGTCGACCAGGGCCTTCCCGAGTTCAAGAATCAACCGGTAGCAATGCCATAGCCGGCTGATTCCACGGCTCTCGGGGAAACGCCGTCCCAGGTAATGGCTGGCGCGCTTCCGGGCCAGGCCACTGAACAGAACATAATACCCAACCACAAAATAGAGCAGAAAATAGGCCGCCCGGCGGCCGCCGAAACGAATCAGAAAGTAGAAAATCCGGTGCTGCCAGTCGCTGCCGATACTGCGGCTGCTCCAGCGGCCTCGAGTTTCGGGGATTTTGATTTCAGACCGTTTGTCCATCTTTTTTCAAAATGATCAGGGCCAAAAGAAAGGTCAGTATCCACACCACAAACGCCAGCAGTGGCGCCAGCAGCAACGACCCGAGAAACCATTCAAGAAAACGTTCCGGGGCCTGGTAGCCCAGGGTCTGAAGAGAAAACTCCGTCAGCCAGTCGCCATGACGCAGGTAGTAGCCGAGTTCAATGCAGAGCGCCGGGACGATCGGCGGCATGCAGAATTGGCTGCTGCTGACCGCGGCAACTTTGTTCAGGCCGAAAAATCCGCAGACAAACAGAATAACGACCGTGTGGCAAAAGACCAGGGGCAGGGCGCCAAGCAAAACCCCGACTCCGGCCGCCACCGCCAGACGTTCCGGGGAACTGTGTTCCCTGAGGAGCTGACGGATTGAGCGCATGGGATGCAATACCGAAACCGTTTGCATGGAGCTCCGGTCAGACAACCCCCTTTCAATAATTTTGCGGTGCGGCCAGGGAACAATCGAGCGCAAGGTCAGATGGGTATTGAGCAAGGTCAGGCGCCAGTTGTCCATGAAACCGCGGAAATGCGATATCCGCTCTTCACCGGCAGGATAATAGACCGAGATATCGATATCCCGCAGCTCCACTCCCGCCCAGGCCGCCCTGACCAGCACTTCAATCTCGAAATTGTACCTTCGGGTCCAGAAACTTAAATGTTCGAAAACAAAGAGAGGATAGGCCCGAAAACCACTCTGGCTGTCCTGGAGCCGGCTGCCGGTTTGAAGCCGCAACCAGAAGTTGGAGAACTTTCGCCCAAAACGTGAGGAGCCGGGAATCGATTCATGAGAAAAATCCCGATGGCCGACAATCAACGCTTTCGGATGCTGGGTGATTTCAGTGAAAAAAGCGGGCAAATCATTCGGGTCGTGCTGGCCGTCGGCATCAAGGCATATCATGTGCGCGTAACCCCGCTCCAAACCCCAGGCCGCCGCTGACCGTATGGCCGCACCCTTCCCTCTGTTTCGGGAATGCGCCAGCACCTCAACCGCAAGACCGCCAAGCAGGGAAGCAACCGGTTCATCGCTGCCGTCATCGACCACCAGTACCTGGTCATGATGGTGCAAAACTGCCTCAACAACCTGCCGAATGGTTGCACCATGGTTAAAAACCGGAATGGCGACCAGGATTTTTTCCCGCATGTCCCTATTAATAGTGTCCACAATCATCGTCCGGCCGGGATTTTCCGACAAATAGTCCCGCTACTCGTTCCCAAATTTGCGAGAATCCGGCCTTGATTTCCCATTTTCCCGTTACGCCCCCGCCAGTCCGACGGGCTGTTGTCAGAAAAATTTCCTTACATCCGCGGCACCATCGGGGCACCGCGGGCCGCCGGAATTTTGGCCGTGTCGGCCGGGAGAAGTTTCACGGCAGCCGTTTTCTTTCTCACGCCTTCCCATAACGTTTATTGGTCCAGGCGAAATGCAAAAACTGACCGGCATCGGCGGCAAACCGCCGCCAGCTGTCAGGCGACTTCCAAAGCATCGTCACATAGCCGAACAATACCCGATTGCGCATGAAATGTTTCTTATAAAACCTGATAAATAACTTCTCCAACTGATCCTTCTCCATACCGTGCGGGATAAACTGGAAATGCATGCAGTCCATCTTTCGCCAGTCTTCCTCAAACCTTCCGAAGCGGTCGATATTCTCGTAAATCGGCGAACCCGGAAAGGGCGTGAATTTGGCCAGGTTGAAATCATCAATCGGCAGGGAAAAGACGTAGTCCATGCTGCGTTGAATCGACTCCAGGGTCTCTCCCGGCAGTCCCATCATCAGCAGTCCCTTGGTTCGGATTCCGCACGACTTGATGGTGCGAATAGTCTCGGCAAGTCGCTCAAGGTCGGCATTCTGCCGGTGCCGGGAAAGCAGTTCTTCATCACCGCTTTCGATTCCCAGGCTCACCATCCAGCAGCCGGCGGCCTTCATGAGCTGCAGAAGTTCGCGGTCGACATGCTCGGCACGCACGGCGCAATTGAAGGTCATCCCCAACGGCCGTTCAATGAGGAGGCGGCAGAACTCCTCCACCCTTCCGCGTTGAAAGGTGAACTGGTCGTCATAAAAATTGATATGCCGGATGCCGAACCGCTCACGAAGATAATGAAGATGCCGGTATAAATAGTCGGCCGAGTTATGGCGGAAGGTGCGCCGGAAGACGCTGCGGTCACAATAACTGCAGCTGTAAGGACAACCGCGGCTGGAAATACAACTGCTGTTTGGCGCTTTCGGATAATTGAAGATCGGCAGTTTGTAGGCTTCCGGGTATCCGGCCAGTTTTTCATAGGCAGGAAAAGGCAGATCATCGAGCACCAGGGCCTCATTGCGGTAACCGTTATTGACAATAGTGCCGTCAGCGGCCCGCCAGACCAGGCCGGCAACCCCGGCCGGTTCTTCGCCGCCGGATTGGGCGAGTTCCAGAATGGTCTGTTCCCCCTCGCCGAGGATGACGAAATCGATCGCCTCGGAATGTTCGAGGATTTTCTCCTTTAGCGCCGAAACATGCGGCCCGCCAAAAACAACCCGGCTCTGAGGGAGCTCCTGTTTAACCGTGCGGGCCTGACGGACGGCATCGTGAAAACTTGCCGTCGTGCAACTGAAACCTATCAAACCGGGACGCAGACTTCTCAGCAAATCGCACAAATGTCCATCGGCATCCGGGTGAGCATAACAATCGAGAATATAACTGCAGAATCCGGCTCGGTCGAGATAGGCAGCGATACTGGCCAGCCCCAATGGCGGCATGATATTGGCCTTGCGGGAAATATCACGGCGCGCCGCTTCGACCTGATAACCGAGGGGATGCACCAGAAGAATATTTTTTTCATTTACTGTATTCATTTACAGAGAGCAAAACCTTTTCTCTTGCCCGACACCCTGTTTATTGTTTTGGAAAACGCACCAGCTTGTCCCACAGCAATCCGCGAAAGCCAAAATTCTTCATAATCGTAATCCTTTCCAATGCTGCTGAAGGAGGGAAAAGCCGATGTGGTTTTCCGGAAAAGCTTTTTTGGATGGCCGATTCCATTATCCGGTGATCAATTTGAGGCGAAAAATAATAAACCGGTTTAAACAGCGAAGTTTTCTCCGAAATAACACCATCGGCGATAGCAATTTTCTCCAACGCGGTTCCCGGATGAATCCGAATTCCGGAGAAAGCGAATACAACCGAAGGACCAAGTTCCTGGATATTGTGCAAGCCCTCCGTCAAGGTTTCCTGGTTTTCCCCGGGGCCGCCAAAAATGACGTAATGGGCCGCCGGCAGCCGCTCTTCCAGGCAGGCCCGGTTAACCTCCAGCACCTCGGCGAAGGTGAGCCTTTTGTCGATGCCGTCCAAAGTGCGGTCGCTGGCGGCATCGGGACCCAGCTCCAAAGCATATAAACCGGCCCTTTTCATCAACCCCAATTCCCGTCGTCCAAAGCCCTGGGGACGAAAGAATGCCGCCCACTGCATACCCAAATCGGCACGAATCAACTCCTCAACCAGCTCCAGATAACGGTTTTGCGGATCGTTGAAAACGGAATCCGTAAAAAAAACCCGCCGCACACCATGATCGCTCTTCAATTGTCGAAGTTCAGCCACCACCAGGCGGGGATCACGGACCCTGAAACGGCCGCCTTCCAGATGGGGATAAGCACAGTAATTACAGTGATAGGAACATCCGCGCTTGGTCTGCAGGTTCACCATGCCGCTGTCTTTTTCGTAAAACTCGACCAGTTCCCGCACATAAAGGGGAGCGCTGAAATCGTTCCCTTCCAGAGGGGTTTTTCGCCCGACGACTTTGGCAACCGGATGTCCGGCCGCCAGGGCGGCAATTACCTCGGGCAGGCGTTTTTCTCCCTCTCCGATGACGGCATGGTCAGCACCGAGATAATCGGTAATCGCCTCCGGCATGATGGTCAACCCCGACCCGCCGATAATTACCGGGGCCGGAGAAATAACCCGAAGCCTTTCGATAAGCTTTTTGGCCTGGCCGAGAAACCAGCCGGACTCACCGCTCATGGAGTTGACGTCGTCGATATTTCTGATTGATATCGCCAGAAAATCAGGAGAGAAGGCTTCGATGGCAGGCCGCAACGCCTCGATGGAGTCACCCTGGACAAGACAATCGAACTGCCTCGCCTGATGGCCGGCAGTCTCCAGCGCACGGGCGACCACAGCCATTCCAAGGGGATAAACCGGGTAAGGTTCCGTGGTTGTATTACTGGAAATCAGAAAGATTTTACTCACAACTGGGCCTTTTTGAATACTCTGCGTTTACGGGGGTTATAACGATGATAGGTGCCGTCATCCATTTCCCGCCTGATCACCTTTTTGAACAATTCACCCATTTTCAACTGGTGACCACTGTCCGCATAAAAAGTATCCCAGGCATAATAATAGAGTTCCTGCAACTTATCCGGGCTCATCTGTTTCGGTTGGAAGACCACCTTGTCGGCGGTATATTTCAGCCAGTCATTGGTCAGGATCCGTCCCTGCTGCTCCATTTGGCGACGGATCGGTGAATGAGGGAAGGGGGTCATGATGGTAAACTCGGCAACGTCCAGTTCGATTTGCAGAAGGAAATCAACCAGGCGTTTGATATCGTCTTCGCTCTGATCGTCAGTACCGAGGATTATGGTCCCTTCAACACCGATCCCGTGATCCTTGAGCCTTTGGACGCGGCGACGTATTACGTCGGAGGTATCGAAAATCGCTTGATAGACATACCAGGCGCCGGCCTCGGAAGCCCGCTTGAGAACTTCATCATCATCGAGAATCGGATGGGAAACGAACTTTTTTTTCAAAGGGGCCATGGCGGTAAACAGATCGATCAACCATTGGCGATCCTGAGCCAGTGAATTATCAACGATGAAAAGCCGGTTGTTCTGGATGGCGGCCATCTCCTCCATGACTTTGTCAATGGGACGGGGACGGAACTTATGCCCCCCGAGAAACCCGGTGCAACAGGGGAAACAGTTGAATTTGCAGCCCCGTGAAGCATGGACCAGATCGAGCATCTGGACGCCGCGATAATTGTACAGCTCACGGTTGAGAATTTCCCGTCGGGCGGTACCAATGAGGTTGGTGTCAGGGGGGTTGTTCATGTAGTCGTAGACCGGCTTCAGTTCGCCGCGCTTGAAATCATCCACCACCTGGCCGAAACGCCCCTCGACCTCGCCGAGAAAGACAGCGTCGGCATGTTGCATCACCTCTTCCGAATGCAACATCGTGGATATGCCACCGAAGAGGACTTTCCTGCCGCGTTCACGAAACTCCCGGGCAATTTCGAAAGCACGGGGCAATTGCGAAGTCAGCATGGTTGAAATGGCCACTAGATCGCAGTCTGCTGAAAAATCGACCTGCTGCAGATTCTCATCGGTAAATTGAACTTCTACCTCATCCGGGACGGCTGCGGCAAAAACCGTTGGCCCATGAGGAGGCAGGTGAAACTCGGTCTGGCGTTCAAGTTTCGGCCACCGCGGGTAAATCAAATTCATTTTCATCTTTTTACCGTTTCCTTGTCCCGGCATCCGGGTTTTCCCTGAAAGTTATCGGCCGGGAATCTGTCGGACTTGGAGGATCGTAACGAGAAAATGGGAAATCTTTCCTCGATTTACCTTTTTCGCCGTAGATTCATGCCTAAGTCCGACAGGCTCCTAAACAAGCCTTCACCAAGCCTGAAAAGTCCGGAACAACTTTCTCTTTAAAAAACAGCTGGTCACCGGAGAACCTGAGTTCACCGTAAGTCACGCCACGAACATCCGGCTCCGCCCCAAGTAAAAAGAAAAGACTGCCGGGGAAATCCACCTCAAATCCCATCTCCGAAAGGGGGAGATCGCAAAAGCCGGCCAGTACTCCCTGCTGCCCGCTCCAGGACAATTCTTCCATAGCAAAGCGTAAGGCGCATAAGCCGTTATCGTCTTTCTGATTAAGGAGAAGACTGTTCCCCGTCAGGCCAAAACGGAGCGCCGCTTCACCAAGAAAACAGTTCGGCAGAGTGTAGGCAAACAAATTCGGGCTGGCCAGCCTGCCGCCATCGGGGAGCATGGTCTCCAGATAAGCCACGTCGGTTGCCAGACAACCGTAACGGCTGGAGGCGACAATTCCGATAGGGCGCTTTTCCGTCCAGTGTTCCTCTCCGGCGTCACGCAGGCAGAATGCTACAGCGGCAAGACCGACCCGGGAAAAAGGGTCGAGCCGCCCAAAACGCTTATCCGGTTCTTCAAAAATCTGGGCGCGGGTGGGGATCTCCAGTTTTCCGGCACAAAGGGGCTGCTCGCTGCCTGCTCTGCCCATGCCGCAGCCCGCGGGAGTCATCCAGCCGACACCGTTGATCCAGGCCCTCATGAATCCCCTTTCTGCAGTATCACCGCGCCGTTGACCCCGCCAAAACCCGAGTTGCAGCAGAGCAGGTATTCTCCAGCGATGGGCTGCGCCGAAGCGCCGATCATGCCCTGCGCTTCCTCTTCCGCTTCGAGGCACCCGACCGTGCCGGGAATTTTCTGTTCCTGTAAAGCCCGGCAGGCGATCCCGATCTCCACCCCTCCCGACGCACCCAGACAATGGCCCAGGCTGCCCTTGACCCCGTGAACCGGAGGCAGGCTGTTGCCAAAGATTGCCTTGAAAGCCTTCAATTCCATGGTGTCGTTATAGACCGTTCCGGTGCCATGGGCATTGATAGCAGCGATCCTCTCCACCCCGACATCCGCCCTTTTCAAGGCCTGCCGAATGGATAAAATCAGGCCATTGGCATCCCGGGCAGGGGCTGTGACGTGATGAGCATCGTTAGCCGCTCCCCAGCCCGCAACAAACGCCATCGGCACTTCACCGCTCTGCCCGGCCCGTTTCTCACTCATCAGCAGAAGCGCAACCCCGGCCTCGCCCAGGGTCAATCCCCTCCGGTAGCGATCAAAAGGGCGACAGGGTTCGGGGGAAAGCGCCTGCAACGCTGAAAAACCGGAAAAAACAAACTCGCTCAGAATATCCGCCCCGAAAACCAGCACCGCCTCAGCCCGGCCGCCAGCGATCAGTGATGCCCCCTTTATCAGGGCGATGGTCGAGGAGGCACAGGCGGCATTAATATTAATACCGCGGGCGGGCAGATTGAAACGCCGGGTGATCTTCTCCAGCAGCGGTTCGAACAGCACGGCCGGAGGGATTTTTTCTCCCCGTCTGCAGGCATTTTCGAGGCGATCAATTTCACCCTTGGTTGAAGCGACCAGCAACCGGCAATCAGAGGGCACCTCCCCCATTTCAGAAACAACCCGATCAAGGATGGCATCCAGCAATGAACCATCGCTCGGAGCCACCAGGGCAGCGATGCAGGCCCCCAGGCTGGATATATAATTGCTGGTCTCAAAGCGCCGGATCGGTGCAATGCCGCTTTGCCCGGCGAGCAAGCCCTGCCAAAGCGCTTCAAGGCCATCCCCAAGCGCGGTCACCGTCGCAATCCGGGTTAATACCACACGAGTCATGTCAGGTCACCGGCTTGCCAGCGCTGACGAAATTTTTCGAAAAACGGCGGCGCCACCATAAGCACATTCTGTTGCTGATCCATCAGGAGTTGAACCGAATAACCGGTAGTGGTAACTTCCCCGGCAGCATTGCGCAGAATGAACTCATGATTAAGCCGGGTCGCATCCGTCCAGTGCAGAATGGCCTCAATGGTAAATGGGTCGCCAAACCGCAACGGCAAATTATAATCGATATGCATCTTCTTAATCGGCGCGACCACCCCCTGATGGTAGAAATCCATATAACCAAGGCCGAATTTTTCACCGAGCAGCACCCGCCCGTCTTCGAAATAACTGGGATAACGACCGTGCCAAACAATACCGAGCGCATCGACCTCCTCGAAACGGACAACCCGTTCAACCGTACAGCGCAAAGACGGTGGTGCACCTTCCTGAATTCGAAAATAAGGTTTTCGCATAGTTAAGCTCTTAGGATCAGGGTAAAACTGGAGGCGGCCTGATCTGCAACCAGCAGTTCCACCGCGCAATGCAGCTGAGCCTCCTTTTCGCGGCAACTCAACCTGACGTCGATTTTGTCCCCCGGACGCAGTTGCCGGGTGAATTTAGCCCGTTTCAGGGCGACCAGTTGAAGTGGCGCCCCGACAACCTCCTCGGCCAGAATCTGTGCCATGAGCGTTTGCAGAATCGCCGGCAAAATCGGATAGCCCGGGAAATGGCCGCCAAAACCGATAAACGTGGGGTCAAAACAAAAACGCTGTTCCCCACTATCGGCAGTCACAAAAGGCCCGCTGAGAGCTCCGCGGCTGATAGCTTCACGCATCCTGTTCATAATTCCGTTTTCGCCTCATGCAGCCAGATTGACAGTTTGAAGTTGCGCCGATAATCATTCATCACAATTTTTCCGGGAAGCCGCGAATTTTCCATCAACCGGTAGCCGTCATATAAGACCCGCCAGTTTTCCGACCTGGTTTTCTTGCGGGTTTCCCGCAAATCCCCTGAACAGTCAAAAACGAACTGCAGCCGTCCATCCGGAACTGATCGCCAAAGCTTTTGGCTGTTGGCAAAATTCTCCAACTGATCGCCGGGCTGGGGTCGCGGCAGAAGGAATATCCGCCGTAAGCTCTGCCCTACCCCCTGGCCCAGCTCTTTCCTTTTTCTAAGCTGCGGGACAACCCGCTGCAATCTTTCATCTGAGGCGGTGACCTGCAGGTCGAACAGTACCAGGCACATTTCATTCATGGCTACCAGGCGGGCCTCCCGGTTTTTGAGATCAAGCCTCAAAAAACCTTCCAGGGGGATTTCCTTAAGTCCGATCTCCAGCAATGCCGCCTGCCGAAGCCGCCAGGTTTTATCCTGCCCCAGCCACTGGTTTTCAGCCAGCTCTTCGGCACGGAATTCGGCCCGGCAATTTTCCTGCAGTTTCAAAGGTGGCGTCGTCTGGACACAGCCCTGAAGTGCAACAAGCGTCAGTAATAAAAAAACAAATTTGGCCATCATCAACCAGCTTTCTTCTGAAAGGCAGGGATGACCAGCACCGCCGTCGGCACTGATGCACTGATACCCAGCAATACCGTCAGGCCGATGGAATGCAGGGCCGGATGCCTGGCCAGCACCAGTGCCCCGAAACCAACCAAAGTGGTCAGGCCGGATACAACGATGGCCCGGGACGAAGCCAGATATTCCTTATGCTGGCCATGACAAACCATGAAAATTCCGTAATCGACCCCTAAACCGATAATCAGGATGGAAGCCACGCCGTTGAACAGATTCAATTCGAGCCCCATCCAGGTCATGGCGCCGAACATTACCACCAACCCGGTGACAACCGGCAGCAAAGCCAGAAAAACTTCCGGCAGGCGCCGGAAAAGGATCAGCAACAGAAGCACCACACCAAGTCCGGCAAAAATAATGAAACGGCTGAAATCGATACCGATCTCCCTGCTGAGCTCTTTGCCGAAACGGGTCTGGGAAACCAGGGCCACGCCCGGCATAGCTGCCAGCTCAGAATCAAGACGGCTGATCAGCTCCGGCCGATCGGGAACAAGGCTCACCAGCTGATAGCTGTTATTGTCCTTCAGCAGCAGATTGTCCAACAACCTCCCCAGCCCCCAGCGTTGCAAAGTCTCAATGCCGAGGTCCTTCGGAGGGTTATCCAGGCCTGAAAAAAAGGGGGCAAACGCGTCTGGGGAAAAACCGTACTTTTCCCCACCGGCCCGTATCAGATCCTCCGTGGTTGCACGCCGCTCCCGCCAGAAAACCTGCCAGTCATCGACCCTTTGCCGCTTTGTCTGCCTGGAGGCCAGCAACGGAGCCAGGCTGACCGATTCATCCTGGACTCCATGCTCAACGAGACTTTGCCATACCTGCTCATTGCGTTGCAGGGCCATATCCAAATCAGCGGCTGAGGCAAAGATCAGCGCCCGGTTGCGCCCACCCCCCCAGACTTCGGCCAGTCTTTTTTCGGCTTTTTGCAACTCTGGCGGCATATAACCTAGCTGACGCAATTCCCCATTGATCCTCAGTCCTTGCGCTGCAAAAGCGCAAAATCCGGCAATTCCAACCCAGGACAACAGCACGAGCCAACGCAACCTCGGCCTGCGGGCATAGAGGGAGGCGGGGTTGCGCTCCCGCCCCAAGCCGGTGCTCTCTTCCCTTTTACCGATAAAGTGGGGGAGAACCAGCAAAGCCAGCAGCAAGGCAGCCGTGATCCCGGCTATGGAAAAAACCGCCAACTGCCTTTGGCCCGGCAATTCCGAACGCAACAGAACGGAAAAAGCCGCCAGGGTGGTCAGACCACCGAACAAAACCGGTCGCGAAACCGCCTGCAAAAGCTGGGGACGGGAATTATCGCCAAGCTGAAGGGCAAAATAAACATGCAAGCCAAAATCAATGGTTATGCCCAGCAGCACCGCCCCGAAACCGATGGTAATTCCGGAAAGTTTGTCAAACCACAAAGACGCCATCACCAAAGCGGCTGCCATACTGAACAAAGGCAGCAGAAAAACCGGCAGCGCCCTCAGGCTGCGCAGGAACACCACAAACACCACGAGAATACCGACCGCGGATGCCAGCAGCACCACCCGCAGATCGCCCTGAATCGTTTCGGCATTGGCCACCGTATAAGGATGACCGCTAAGCAGCTCGGCGCTGATTCCTTCAGGCAGTTGTACCCGGGCGCGGTTGAAAGCATCCAGCAGCTTCCTGCCGCCGGCCGCATCAGTCATCAAGACCGGAGTATCAGCCAGTATCAGACTGCTTCGCCCATCCCTGCTGAGAAAATGGCCTTTATCGACCCTTACTCCAGGGAAGGGATTCAAAAACCGCAGCTTTTGCAGGGCGAGGCGCTGCAGATCAAGGGGATCACGCCGGATTTTATTTTTAAGAGCGATACCCTGCGGCTGAAGAAGCTGAGTCACGTCCGCGGCAAGGCTGGCATCGACACTCTCCGGATTCAGCTGGCCTGCGATCTGCCGGAGTTCTTTTCTGTCCAGCAACAATGGCAGATAATCTCCCAGCTCACTCATGAGCGCGGAGGTCCCCATATCTTTCGGGCCACTGACAGAATTGCTGAATAATTCGCCTGGCAGTGAAGCCCGAAGCTGATCAGTGGCGGCCAGTAGCCCCTCAACCCCGGCTCCGGGAGCAGCTCGAAGATGAATGATCAGTTTTCGGGCAAATGGGGCCTTGGTCAATAACTCAAAATCTTTAGCCGACCGGGATTTCCCGTCCGGCAGCATCGCAACGATACTTTCTTCGATTTTGAGTCGCGACAAATTCCAGACGCTTCCGACTGCAAGCAGCAACAATAACAGAACCAACCATCTTCGTCGCTTGTGCAACCCGGTATAGCAGGCAGCAAACAGCTTCATCGGAATTCCGGTGGAGAAAAAATAGCTTCAGGCAGCTCAATGTTGAGCTGGACATCGGTAAAACGAAGCAGGGTGCTGTCTCCTCCCTTTTCCATCAGCAACACCTCGTCGACATGGCGGCGATTATCGGCAAACAGAATCTGCAGATAATCGATGAAACCGGCTTCTCCAGGGTCCAGGGGAGTCAGACGCAACCTTGCCGGATGAAGAGTTATCAACTCCATATGATAGCGTTGTTCCAGCCAGTCAAGATCAACCCGCGCCCAGGCCAGAAGTTGCTGGGCGACAACGCCCATAATGGGGTTGTCTTTCACGGAAAAACGCTCCAACTCCCGGTTGAGACTATTCCAACGTTCACCTCGCGAACCACGCAGGACAAAACCGGTAGCCACGGGAGTCAACAGCTCCCAGCGAAGGCTGTCGGGACCTTGAAAAACAAAACGGCCCTGTGAAAGCAGCTTTTCCGAAAAAATAGCCAGATGCTTTTCCTGAACAAACCGGCTCGAAAGGGTCCGGGTTTGGGCGGAAGCAATCTTCAACTCATTCAGCAACACTTTCAGGTCAGCCGTTTCCGCCCGACAAAGCGCCGGAAAAACCATTAATAAAATCAAAAAAATTACCGATGACCATCGCATATTCAACATCGCTAATTAATCCAGACCTTGATTTCACCGCAGGCCGCGAACTCGCCGCCGCACCAGACTTTCCCTTCGGCAACGGCGAAATCGTTCAGCTCGGCAATTGTACATATTTCAATCCGCAAAAGATCTCCGGCCTGCACACTCTTCAGCCGGGCAAAATTCTTGATCCCGACCAAAAAACCCTGGCGGGCGGGTTTCCCCTCTTTACGATCACGGTAACCCTTCAGGCCTGCAAAGGCCTGGGCAATAAGTTCGATCAGGGCACTATCCTCCAGCCTGCCGGTTTCATCAACCAGGGGGCAATCGCTTCGAATCAAGGCTTCAATGACACCTTTGCCTTCTTCAACCTTAAGCAACCGATCGACAAGGCGCATCGGCAGGCGATGAGGAATCAATTCCTCGATGGCCATGGGAAGGGACAAGGGGGTCATTCGTCCTCCCAGTAAATGGACAGCCTATCGAACAGCTGGCTCGAGAAGAGCAGTTTGCGAAACCGGACGAGGTCGTCATGAAAAATTCTTTGATTGTCATAAACGGAGAACTCGCGATTGAGTATCCGATAAATCCGCCCCGTGCCTTTCCCCAATTTGTCCGCATTGCGGAAAGCCAGTGCCTGCAGGTTTGCCAGAATTTCCAGAGTGACGACATGTTTGGCATTGCTCACCGACTTGAAAGCTTTGCGCGCCGCCACTGTTCCCATGCTGACCACATCCTGATTGGAAGCATTGCAGCTGATGGAGTTGGTGCTGACGGGATTGGCCAGTTGGCGATTCTCCGCCGTGGTGGAAGTGGCCAGATACTGCGCCCCCATAAACCCCATGGTCAATCCCACGGGACCGGGTATGAGAAACTCGGGCAACCCCTCGTTGATACAGCGGTCAAGATACTTATTGATACGCCGCTCCGAGAGGTTGCAAAGGGTAGCAATCGCAACGCAGAGCATGTCCATCGCAAACCCGATGCTCTGGCCGTGAAAGTTGCCGCCATGAATGATTTTTTTCTTTTCAGGAATAACGATCGGGTTGTCATTGGAGGAATTGGCCTCCGTTTTCACAACCTTTTCCGCCATGCTTATGGCCTCGGCAACCGGCGCCAAAACTTGCGGCGTACAGCGCACCGAGTAAACATCCTGCACATTTATGCTGGTCTCGTATACCGGTCCGTCGGATTTCTGCCCACGGATCAGCTCATGCATTTGCGAACGCAGGGTGATATTTTCCGAACCTTCGAAAAGCTTGCGGATTGTTGCGGCGATTTCCACCTGGCCCTGATGCGGTTTAACCAAATGGAGGTCCTCGTCGAAGGCGTCATTAATGCCTCCGAAAATCTCCAGGGCGAAAGCACCTGCCACACAACTGATATTCAGCAATTTTCTCGCCCCGAAAAGGGTGAAAGCAGCGAGTGCCGTCATAGCGCTGGTGCCGTTGATGAGGGCGATCCCCTCCTTGAAACTGAGGGTCATCGGCTCCCGCCCGAGTTCGCGGTAAAGTTCGTCGGCATCACGCAATTCACCACGATAATAAAGCTTGCCCTCTCCGATCACGGCCAAGGCCAGATGGGCCAGGTGAATCAGGTCTCCGGATGCGCCAACGCTGCCGCTCTCCGGGATAAAGGCGGCAACCCGCTCATTGATCAGCCACTGCATATGCTCGAGGAGTTCGATACGGACACCGCTGAAGCCTTTAACAAGAGTGTTCAGGCGCACCGCCATCACGGCGATGGCAATGTAGTCCTTGAACGGCTCCCCAAGGCCGGCGGCGTGGCTACGGATCAGATTGACCTGCAAGGCCTCAATCTGCCGGTCGTCGATGATCTTGTTGCACATCGGCCCGAATGAGGTGTTGACACCGTAAATCACCCTGTTTGAAGCGATTTCCTCTTCCAGAAAGTGACGACTGGCAAGACAACGTTCAACGGCCTGCGGATCTAAAGCGACCTGTTTGTCACCGATACCGATGGCAACGATGTCGTCGATGGTCAGATCACAGCCATTAAGAACTACCGTGTTTTTTTCGCTCATTTTTATTCCTGTTCGGAACGACGGTCCCGAAAATCAAAAAAGGTGACAGGCTTTCGCCGGTCGGGCCTGATGGTTTTTTCCCGGATCTTCTCCGGAGTGACCAGAATTACTTCCGGTTTGATCCGGGTTTTCGCGGCTATTCGTTCCGCAACAAAGGTTGCCTTCAGTCCCGCGTCGCTACACCCGACCATGACCCGAAGCCGGTCGGAAAGATCAAAGTCCGAATAAACCTCGATATAATGCCCTTGAACAGCGCTGATTTCCTGCAAAGCACTGCTGATCGCCGCCGGGAAAAAAGTGGTCCCGCGGCATTTCAGCATCTGGGCCCGACGCCCGAGGATGGGTCCCAAGCGGGGTGTTTTCCGGCCGCAAGGACAGGTTCCCCGGTGCAAACGGGCGATATCACCCGTACGATAACGAAGCAGGGGCGTCCCCTCGATGCCCAGGGGTGTGGCAACAACTTCCCCCACCTCCCCGTCGGCAACAGGCCGTCCCTGATCATCAACCACCTCAACGACTATCAGTTCCGGCTGAAGATGCCCCCCCTTGCCATGAATACAATCGGCAAAAGAGGTGGCCATCTCGGTGCTGGCATAGGTCCCAAGAACTTTTGCCCGCCAGTTTTTCTCCAGGAGCAAACCCAAGGGCGAAAGATTCAAATCGTCATCCCGAACCGGTTCGCCGATGCAGATCAGTTTTTCGACTCCAAGTTCGCCGGGATTCTGGCCATTTTCAAAGAAAAAATACGCCAGATCCAGAAACAGGCTCGGCACCCCGACCAGAACGTTCGGCCGTTGCCGGCGAATCAACTCCGCAACCAGGGCCTGCTGCCCCGAACCGGCGCGAATCGCGGTGGCCCCGATCTTCCGCAGGCCGAGAAAATATGCCAGCCCGGCCATGAAAACCCGGTCGAGAGCCGCGCCGATAAGGACCCGGTCGGAATTTTTCACCCCGGCAATGGAAAAAGCCGACTGTTCGTTAAGGGAAAGACGTTGCAGATCAGCTTCGGTCTGCCAGATGGTAACGGGGTTTCCGGTCGTGCCCGAAGTCTGACAGATATCGACGATTCGCTCTTCCGGAACGGCCAGAAAGTCCCGGTTATGCTCGGTCAGATCCGCTTTGCCGACCAGAGGCAAATCAGCCAGGTCGACCAATGACCGGAACTCTTCAGGAGAAAAATGGTGTTGCCGAAACAACTCTTGGTAAAAAGGGGAAAATCGTTGCAGATAGAAAAGGTGGCGTTGAAGAAGAAGCCATTGCCTTTCAGCAATATCCTCGGGCGAGGCAAAATCTTGCCCCTTTGATTTACACACAGTCATCAATCTTCCTCGGCACGCATTTTTTCCAGAGCTTCGCTCATCTTCTCTTTTACCAGCTTGCGTAACCGCACATGTCCATTCTCATCGCGAAAACCTTTGGTATCAATCGGGTCCAAGGCTTTCAGACGAACCCGGCAGGGATGAAAGAGTTTTCGCCCAGGCGGGAGCAGCCTGTCGGTTCCGGCTATACATAAGGGTATTACCGGAATCCCGCCGGCAATTCCCACATTGAATCCTCCGGAGTAAAAACGCTGCAACTGCCCATCCCGGCTTCGGTGCCCCTCAGGAAAAAACAGAACCGTTCCATTTTCTGCAAATACCCTTTTGCTTCTGCAGATGGTATCTTCCAGGCTGTTGCCTTCGACATCCAGATATTCCGCCAAACGCATGAAGCCGCTGTACCAGAGCATGCGAAACGGCCAGGAACGAACAGCAAAAACAACATCAAAAACCGGCAGCATCCCCATGCAATAGGTATCGAAAAAAGAGAGGTGGTTGACGACAAACAGATAAGGCTTTCCTTTCTGCATGACGTTCATATGCTCTCGCCGAAACTGGACAAAAGGGCTCATCAGCAACAGCCATCCCCGCCCGTACATCCAGATGAACCAGCGGGTCAGACGGCCGGCCGGCCACTGCAAAATCAACTTTAAGATACTGAAAAGAATAGGAAACACCAGAATACCGAAGAGCGTCCAGACGATCAGCAACGGATAAACCCAAAGGTTCATCAAAAAAATGCTGAATGCTGATACGGCAGAATCTCCGGATGCTGCACACTGACTGTCTGTCGCCATCTACACTGCCCCGGTGTTTATGAATGTTGTTTGACTTTACTCAGGACAAAGCGGTGAATGTCTCCAAGGGTCCGGATTTCACGGATGGCTTCTTCTTCACGAATTTTAAAATTGAAAGCACCCTCCAGAACAATCACCATATCGACCGTATCCAGGCTATCCAAACCCAAGTCTTCATAAAGATTCGCCTCGGGAATCATTTCAGCACGTTCAAGCTCAAACTCTTCAGCCAGGCTTGAGTCAATCAGCTCCATCACTTCCTGCTCAGTCATTCTGATAACCTCTTAAAATAATTGTTGAATTTATTCCACCCAAGGCAAAATTGTTTTTCAAGACAATCTTTAGCGGCTGAGCATGGGTCCGTTGAAAACAATTTATGCCGGCGCAGTTCTCATCAATCCGCTCCAGGTTGCGGGTTGCGATCAGTTCCTGATGCTGCAGCATGCCGATACTCCCGGCCAGTTCAATGGTTCCGCTGGCAGCCATGGTATGGCCCAGGTGTCCCTTCAGGCTGCTGACCGGAACCCTGTCGCCGAAAAGCTGCCGGATTGCCTCCGCTTCGGCATTATCACCTTGAACGGTTCCGGTGGCGTGGGCATTGACATAATCGATTTCTTCCACGGAACACCCGGCATCCTCCATGGCTAATCGCATGCAGGTGACCATTGCTCCGACATCCGGATTGGCAATACTGGAAGTGTCGGAGGTGGTGGCAAAACCTGCCACTTCCGCAAGAATCCGTGCTCCCCGCTTGCGGGCGGAGGCTTTGCTCTCCAAAAGAAGGATTCCGCTCCCCTCACCGCAAACCATTCCGTCCCGGCGCTTGTCAAAGGGCCGCGGCGCGGCATCGGGCTGAAGATTGAAAGCCGTCGACGCCGCATGCATGATGTCGAAAGTTGCCACAGTCAAGGGGTGAAACTCGTCGGCACCTCCACAGAGAATGGCCTCCTGACGCCCCAGGGCAATCTGCTCATAAGCGTAGCCAACCGCCTGACAACTTGTTGCACAAGCGGCTGAAGGAGCCAAAACCCGACCCGTTATTCCCAACGATTGGGCCACATTGGCCGCACAGGAGTGACCCATCATTTGAAAAAACAGCCCCGTTTTCATTCGTTCCAGGCTGTAATCGAGGAAAAAATCCTTAAAAAAGTTCTCACTGGTGGTGGTACTTCCCAGCGTCGAACCGATAATGACCCCCAAAGCCCCCGAACCCAGCTGCCCTTCGGGATAGTCGGCCATTTTCAGGGCCTGTTGACTGGCTAAATAAGCAAAAACCGACATAGCCGACATGGAACGACGAAATTTTCGGGGGATTTCTTTTTCATCGACGCCGGTCACGACAGCCCCCAGCCGTGGACGCAGACCGCCTATCTTTTCAAGGCTTGGAATTATCCGGACTCCGGAATGTCCGCCCCGCAAGCCCTCCATCAATTCCTGGAGACTGTTTCCCAACGGCGAAATGATCCCGATTCCGGTTACGACAACAGAGGCTAACGGCATGTTCTTAATTCTCCACGCAAATGCTCATGTCCGAGAATCGACCCACAAGTCAGATAAGCGGCCGTCATGACACCCAGAAGACCGGGTGCAGTAACTGCCTGCCCGGAAAGGAAAAGCCCCGGAAGACGGGTAGCCGGATGGGGGTTGTATTGTCCGAGCCAATGGCCTGTACCGTAAATTGCACCTTCGCTTGCCCGGGAATAACGACAGAAAGTCAGCGGCGTGCCCAGTTCGACCAGCTCAGGCTCCGGAATTTCAGGACAGCTCTTCTTTAACATCGTCTGCATCCGCGCGCCGATTTCCCTTTTCCAGGCGATGTATCCTGCAGGTCGATCCGAGCCGGGCTCCTGCCAACACGACACCTCATCATAGGATGCCGGTACAATAAAGACCACCCCGTGAGCGCCACGGCCTCTCCCCTGGTCAGTGCCGGCAATGAAAAAGGATCTTTTCTCCAGGACCTGATCGGCCGCGCCATTGAAAATCCCCGGACAGGGCTGAGAAAACAGGTTCCGGCCCCGCAAAAATTCGGAGGTCCCCCGGCTTTGGAAAAAACCGATATAAGCGGAGGAGGTCTGTCGTAAATTTTTCAGGCGTTTTGAATAAGCCGGCCGAAAGATACCGGGGGGAAGAAGTCGGGGAAGCAACCCCGGACTCACAGTGGCCACGACTTCCCTGGCAGAAAACTCCTTACCGGAAGTCAACCGGACCCCTGAAACGCCACGGCTTTCGGCTAAAATATGAGCGACATCCTGGTTGCAGAGAATTTCAACACCAGCCGCTGCCAGCAATTCCTGAAAAGCGTTGATCAAACTGCGCCCGCCACCGCAAATCCCATGAACCGAATCATAGTAGGATCCTGCAACCATGGCATTGAAGGAAACCGAAACCGACTCCGGAGGCAATCCATAAAGCAGGCTATGCATGGAAAGAATGCCCTGCAATTGCGGCCAGGGTTCAAATTCCTGCAGGCGTTCATGCAGAGACATCCCATGAACGGCTGCAATGCCGAAATCGGCGAGATCAACATCCAGATCGAGGTACGGGAAATTCCGCCATTTTGCAAAGACCTCTTGCAAAAACACCGAGATCCGTTTCCGGGCCTGCGGAAACCGGGCAGACAAAAACGCCTCGATATTGGCCAATCCAACCGGTAGAAAGAACTCTTCGCCGGTCACCGTAAAACGCAAGCCGTCGAACCCATCTTTGGCAAAAGGAAACAGTTCCAGTTTCCCCTCCAGCCCGAGATGACGAAAAAACAACCTCAAGGGTCCATCTTCACCTAGGCCGCCGGCATAATGGAAGCCGCTGTCGAAATAGAGACCGTTTCTGTAGAATCCTCTGACCAGGGGAGCAGGATGGGCATTTTGCTCAAGAACAAGAACTCTTTTCCCTTTGCGGCCCAATAGCAGAGCGCAAGTCAGGCCCGAAAGACCGGCGCCGATAATAATCGAATCATAATGCATTGTACTCAGAAGAAAACCAGTACTAAAGACGAGTTGGTTCCACCGAATCCGGCCGAATTGCACAGGACCTTTCGCGGTGGCTGGGGAAGCGTTTCCCTGACAATATTCAAGCCGGCGGATTCCTCACACGGTGTGCAAAAATTAATATTCGGCGCAATAAACCCCTGCATAGCCATGATGCACGAGTAAACCACCTGGGAAGCACCCGACATCCAGAGTTCATGGCCGGTCATCGACTTCAGTGACGAAACCAGTGGGGTATTCTTGCCAAAAACCTTTTTAATGTTAAATGCTTCAATAGCATCCCCGACCGGAGTGGAGGTGGCATGGGCACAAATGTAGTCAATTTCCCCGGCCTCCAGTCCACCCTGATCCAGAGCCGCATGCATGGCACGGCTGAGCCCGTCATCACTCGGCACGGAAAGATGAGCGCCGTCGGAAGAAAAACCGTAGCCAACTATTTCGCCCAGAATCTTCGCGCCACGCTGTTCGGCAAGATCAAAGCGCTCCAGGATGATGGTTGCAGCCCCGCCACTCGGCACCAGGCCATCCCTCTTTGCATCAAAAGGACGACAGGCACCGGCCGGATCGTCTATGCGGGTGGAGAAAGCTCCCAACCCGTCGAAACTGCACATTGACTGCCAGGTGATCTCTTGAGCCCCACCGCAGATAATACGCTCCTGGCGCCCCAGCCGAATCAAATCAGCAGCCTGACCAACGGCATGGCCGCCGCTTGAGCACGCGGAACTTAGCGTCCAGCAAGCCCCCTTGGTTTTGAACAAGGTGCTAAGATTCATGGTGATTGAGGAGGTCATCGAGCGGAAAACCTGGCCGCTGCCAATCGCCTTGGTCTCACCCCGCGCCATTAAATCCTCGACCTGCTCAATGGCGGCGATACAACTGGAATCACAGCCATAAATCACCCCGGTCTGCGAATCCCGGATGGCTTCTTCGGTAAGACCTGACATTTCAAGGGCGGCACGCGCGGAAGCATAAGCCCACACCGCAAAATCCGGCATGGTTTTTCGTTGCTTGCGGCTGAGTATGGAATAATTGAAATCCCGGACAACCCCGGTCAAAGGACTGCGGAAACCAAGCTTGACACGTTGAGAATCATTTACAATTCCGGAACGGCCTTCGCGCAGGGCGTCTCCAACTGTTTCCAGATCGTTTCCCAAACACGAGGTTATACCTACACCCGTAATTGCTACTCTATACAAACAGGACATCCTCTATTTAAGTATGAGTTCCGCCGTTTACAGCAAAAACCTGGCCGGTAATATAGCTGGCGCGCTCCGAACAAAGGAAACTGACAAGCCCTGAGACCTCTTCAGGCTCACCCAGGCGGCCCAAAGGAATCATGGGCAGGATCTGCTCCTTGGGTAAATCGCGGGTCATTTCCGTAGCAATGAAACCGGGAGATACGGCGTTGACCAGAATATTGCGCTTTCCGACTTCAGCCGCCAGAGATCGGGTGGCACCAATCAACCCAGCCTTGGCTGCCGAATAATTTACCTGTCCGGCGATTCCGGTTTCACCGGAGGTGGAAACGATGTTAATAATACGCCCACGCCGTTTCTTCATCATTCGGGCAAGAACCACCCTGGTCACATTGAAAAAACCGTTGAGATGAACCGAGAGCACGTCTTGCCAGTCCGCAGGGCTCATCAACGCCAAAATACCATCCCTGGCAAAGCCGGCATTGTTAACCAATACTTCCGGGACCTCTTTCTCCAACAACGGCTCGAGCACCTCCAAGACTGCGGCCCTGTCTGCGACATCGAAAGGAAGGAGGGTGCAGTCCCCACCGGCACGCCTGATCACCTCAGCCACCGATTCCGCCTGTTCGTGATCCCTCCGGTAATTTATCCAGATATGAAATCCGTCACCGGCAAGATCGCGTGCAATGGCAGCTCCAATTCCTTTACTAGCCCCGGTCACTAAAGCTATCTTTTTTTCTTGCATGGGGTCTCGTCAAAATGGCCCGTGAAAATGACAGGTTGAAAAAACCTTTACCATCAGGGCGTAAAGTTTCGAATCAATTAACATTTCGGCCCGTCATACTATTACAAAATTCAATTTGTTTTCAAGGAAATTTGGAATATGTCTATCATTTGACTGGAAATAGCGGTTAAGTGCACAAGATGCACCAAACCGAAGATTATTTTGTATCAATGACTACACCGTCGCTTTTTGTTGTACATTGCCGCACAGCGGTTTAAGATTATGGCCGTTTTTGCCGACTGTTTTTTTTGATTGGCAAAAACCCTATAACATTGCGAAGGGTTCACAATTAAAACCTTTCTCTTTTCCAGAGGAGAATGAATCATGAAAGTTGCGGTTGTGGGAACGGGCTACATCGGACTGGTAACAGGCGCTTGTTTTGCCGAAATGGGCAACACCGTCTGGTGCGTGGATGTGGACGAAAACAAGATCGAGGATCTCAGGAAGGGCATCATCCCCATTTATGAGCCCGGTCTGGAAGCCGTTGTCCATGAAAACCACAAGGAAGGGCGGCTCCATTTCACCACCTCCCTGCCTGAGGCGATGAAACATTGCCAGGTCTATTTCATCGGCGTCGGGACCCCGCCGGGTGAGGACGGCTCGGCCGATCTGCAGTACGTTCTGGCCGTGGCCCGGGAGATCGGGCGTCACATGAGCGGATATTCCGTCGTTGTCAACAAGTCGACAGTCCCGGTCGGCACCGCTGACAAAGTCCGGGCCGCGGTGCGCGAGGAGTTGGAAAAGCGCGGCGTCCAGCACCCATTTGACGTGGTCTCCAACCCCGAATTTCTCAAGGAGGGGGAAGCGGTCAAGGATTGCATGAAACCCGACCGCATCGTCATCGGCGTCGACAGCGACCGCGCCCGGGAAGTCATGGTAGAATTGTACGCCCCTTTTAACCGCAATCATCAGCGGACCATCTTCATGGGGATTCGCGATGCGGAAATGACCAAATATACGGCCAATGCCATGCTCGCCACCAAGATCTCCTTTATGAACGAGATCTCCAACCTCTGCGAGCTTCTCGATGTGGATGTAGAGAACGTCCGCCTCGGCATCGGTTCCGACAGCCGCATCGGCTACTCTTTCATCTACCCCGGCTGCGGTTACGGCGGCAGCTGTTTCCCCAAAGATGTCAAGGCATTGTTGGGAATGGCGCGGGAAATCAACTATGAATCCAAGGTCCTGCAGGCGGTGGAGGACCGCAACGATCTGCAGCGCCAGCTTCTGTTCAAAAAAATAGTCAATCGGTTCGGTTCGGACCTTGGCGGCCTGACCATCGCCGTATGGGGGCTTTCCTTCAAGCCGGGGACCGACGATCTGCGCGAGGCCAGTTCCAGGGTATTGGTAAGTGCCCTTATCGAGGCCGGCGCCCGGGTGCGGGCCTACGATCCGGTGGCCATGGACAATGTGCGCAAGGAATGGCCGAAGGAATGGTTTGCTTCGGGAGCCCTGATCCTCACCGACCACCAGTACGGGGCCTTGGAAAACGCCGACGCCATGGTCCTGGTGACGGAATGGAAGCCGTTCCGCATCCCCGATCTGGAAGCGATGAAACGGGTCATGAAGCAGAACGTGATCTTCGACGGCAGAAACCAGTACGATCCGGAGGCCGTTAAAACGGCCGGATTCGAGTATGAAGGGATTGGCCGGAAATAAGCCGATCAAACCGCCCTGTCATCGGCAGCAGGTCTCCCCATCCCTACTCCACCCCGACCACGGCCCAAACCGGGCAATGGTCCGAGGGCTTTTCCATGGCGCGGATATCGTAATCGATGCCGGCCTCCAGGCAGGCGTCGAGAAGCTTCCGGGTCATGAGAATATGATCGATGCGCAGCCCCCTTCTGGGCTCGTACTCGAAACCACGGCTGCGGTAATCGAACCAGCTGAAGCGGTCATCGATGTCGGGGTGCAATTCGCGGAAGCTGTCGTACAACCCCCATTCCAGCAATTGTCCGAACCACTCCCGCTCCTCGGGCAGGAAACAGGTTTTGCCGGTACGCAGCCAGCGTCCGGCATTGTCCTCGCCGATGCCGATATCCCCATCCAGCGGAGCAACGTTGAAATCCCCCATCACCACCAGAGCTGCCGCCGGGTCGCAACACTCATCCAGGTAGCGGCGCAGATCGGCGTAGAATTTTCTTTTGGCTGGGAATTTGACCGGATGGTCGCGGTTTTCCCCCTGGGGGAAATAGCCGTTGATGACCTCCAGGGTTTCCCCCGAGGAGAGCCGGAAGACAGCGCTGATAAAACGCTTCTGCGCTTCCTCGCCGTCGCCGGGAAATCCAAGGCGCACCGCCAGCGGCTCCTGGCGGGAAAGAAGGGCGACCCCGTAGTGGGTCTTCTGGCCATGGAAAACTAACCGGTATCCGAGGTCTTCAATGGCAGCCACGGGAAAGTTTTCATCCTGAACCTTGGTCTCCTGCAGACCGATGATGTCGGGCCGGTGTCTTTCTTCAAGGGCCTGGAGCTGATGAAGACGGGAGCGAATGCCGTTGACATTAAAGGATACGATTTTCATGACCTGTTGTTACCCCCCCAAAAAAATTTCTTTCACCCGGCTGAACATTATCAAACAAAATGTAATCAGCCTCTCAAAAAACAGATGACCCCGACTAGGGCCAAACAGCCTGTCTGCAACTACCGCAGGCCTAACAAATCTATCAGCCATTCAGGTTATCAGCAATTGTTAAAAACCCGTTTACTCGACCTTGGGCGGTAGCGAGTGATAGATTTCACCCCTTTTTACAGTGGCTTAAAACCAGCTCAGAGGTTTTGGACTGGAAATCAAAAAAAACCGTCACCCCGAACAGGGTGACGGTTTTCCGGTTTCCAGATAGGTTTATAAGTTTCAATTAAAGATACTCAATGGTAATGCTGTCTCCCGACCCTCTGACACTCAAAATACGGGTGATGTCAACTCCGGCAGCGCTGATGCCGTCGTTGATGCCGTTGATAATGGCCGTTTTGATGCTGCCGCTGTTGAGGACATTGGTAAGCGCCGCGTCAAGGGTCCTTCTGACCGTTCGCGTGGCATATCCCTCGAAGCCTGCATCAAGCCAGCCCCATCCACCGGGGAAGTTGGCGCTTAATCCGGAAACCGAGACATCGACATCCGAATAGGTCAGCTGTCCGCCGCTTACCCCCGGGGTTACCTTGATGTTGACGGTAAAAGCGCTGAGGTTGACATCGGGGGCATAATCGTCTTTCCATTTTCCCTTCCGGCTGCCGGTTTTGCCCACCAGACCGATCTTGATTTCCCGTGAATCCCTGCCGTCAAAATTAAGGGTGATCTGGAGTTTACCACCGTTTACAGAAAACAGGTTGCTGTCTCCCCGATGGTAGGCGCGGATGTTCCTTAAAAATATCCTGTAAAGCAGGGCTCCGGATTCCGTATCGTAATAAGGAAGCGTGAAATTCATCGGTGTTCCCGAGCCACCGATATTGAAATCCACCAGACAGCCGTTTTCCTGATAAGGGTTCCGGCGCCAGTCGGCCGCAGGGACGGTTTCGTCCCAGTTATCAATTACAATCTCACAAGTAGTGGCCATGCCCAGAAGATTCAACATGGCATTATTGATGCGAGCGGTCCGGGGGGTCCATTCATGGGTAAAGGTCTTTCTGTCGGATTCCAAGGGCAGGACATAACTGGCTCCGATGTCGACCATGATTCTTATGGCATTGGTCTGGAAGGCACGACTTCGGTCGGGCAGGTCGATCTGGCCGAGCTCGACACGCTGGTTCTTGCGGATTTCCATCCTCGGCGTCGTAAGGGTGCCGGCGGCCAGGGTGCCCCCCTCAACTTGGTAACTGACGTTGATAGGTGTGGAACGAAAATCGGCATTGCCGGTGTTTTTGGCAAAAAATTTGATGGTGAGATTGTTCTGGTCGACTTCGGGTTCCAGGATGGTCAGGATCGGTTTTTTTACCGTGACCTGAAGGGATTTTTGTGCCCGCAGCATCCTGCCGCCGCCCTCCGGGGCCGCCGTGGCAACCAGGCTGAAGGTTTTGGTGCTGGAGGGCCGATAGGTCATTCTGCCGGCCATCCATGGGGTTCCGTCACTGGCCGTATGGGCTTCTCCGGTAACGGTTTGGCCGTCGATCGTGACCCTTGGAGTTCGAACATTTCTGTAGGTTATGCTCCAGGAGAGTTCAATCTCCTCGCCCAGCTCAACGAAGGGTGGCGGAGAGGACGATGATGAAGAACCGCCCATCATCGAAGGCGCCATCATCGTTCCTGCCGGGACTGCCTTTTTAAAGGTGGTGATGGACAACTGGGGGAGTTTTTTCAAAACCTCACCGGCGTTTCTTTGCATCAGCATCGGCTTAGTCGTACTCTTCGTTGTTGGGCATTTAGTCGGGCTTGGAGATACATCCTTTATGGCTGGCTTGTTCAGGTCCGCTGCAATGCTGCTCGCGGATGCGGCCATGGCCGGAGCCGTTGCCGACAAAAGCACGGAAGCCCCAAAAAACAACATCCATGTACTCCTTTTGAACATTTTCATTTTCCCCTCCTATGGTTTCTGATGCGGGTTTAAAATTGGATCACAATGGATTTTCACTGGTTGCGCCTCGCTTATTCTTTTATGTCTGAGTACCGCAAAAAGGGAAAAGGGTTCAAAAAAGGCAGGAATATTTTTTTTATCCGGCGGTTTGGCGGAGAGGTCAAGGTGAAAGTTTTACAATGGCGATGAGGTAGCGCTGACAAAATTCTGTTCGCAAGATCAGGTGACCTTTGGGGGGAATGGCCAAGCGAGCGTGGCAAAAAAACAACGGGTGTAATGGACCCTGAAGCCACGGGTTTTCGGGTGCAGGCCAATAAATGGGGGATTTATTCAGGGGTCGATTTTCTGTCACTGCAAAGAGAAAGCTTCAAAAGCTTTTCTTCCCAGGCGCAGAAATCTCCATTGAAAACAGGCAGTTGCGATTGAATGACGCGGCCGCTCCGGTCTTGGGCTATGGCGAGCAAGCCGGACACCACAGCTGAGGACATGGACGTACCACTGAGAAAGTTATGTTTTTGCCCCGGCACGGTCGTAAACAGGTTGAAAGCAGGAGCCGAGACAGCCGCCTTTGAGGCAATTACGGGGTTTGGAAAGGGGTTTCCGTTCTCGTCCGTCCCTGCAACGGCAATGACATTTCTGTGAGAGGCGGGGAACCACAGGGTTTCCTGATCGCTGCGATTGCCCACGGGTGCAACAAAAATAACACCCCGCCGCGCACCTTCTTCGATAAGGTGCCGCAACAGCATATCCCCTATCAGGGAGCCAAAACTCATGTTGACAATATCCGCCTTCTTTTCAATGGCGGTATCCAGGGCCCTTGCCAGGGAGTAGGTCTGGCATCTCCCCTCCGGGTGTTTCTCGGAAACCTGCTGGCAGGCCCTGAGGGCCAGAATCTCGACGCCGGGCGCCAACCCCGAGATGCCGAAATCATTAAGGTCGGCCCCGATGATACCGGCTACGGCCGTTCCGTGAATTTCCCCCCGATAGGGGGAGTTTTCCACGAAATTTTCATGAAAGGCAACCCGCTTATTCAAATCTTGGTGATGGGTGTCCACTCCGGTATCGACAATGCCCACGGTCACATGGCGGCCGGTGTATCTCCGGTGAATTTTATCGAGATTGCAGACCGAATGAATTTTCTGCAAATCGCTCATCGGTTCGGACATGGTGCGGAAAATGTTATTCGGCTGGGCGGCGACAACCCCCCTTTCCTTTTCCAACGCTTTTATGACGGTATAAATGTCTTTGTCTGTCGAAAGAACCGCCATGGTCCGGCGAATGGTGCGGATCGAATCGGTCTTGATTAAACGAAGATTGTACTTTAGGGCCAGGTCTTTCACCACTCTCTCGGCATGCCCCGACCGGAGCACCACGAGTATTTGACCCGGCACATGGTCGGGCGAGGGCAGTATCGTGAACTGAAATTCCCCACTCATCCCTTTTATATTGCCGTTTTTATCGTATCCTGAAACCTTCCAGAGGTATTCCCCGGCAGTCGAAAACAGGTCTTTTCGTTCCCGTGGCCCAAAAGCATATTTTGCAGCCCGGGTTTCATCTGAAAAAAGGGCTTTTTTGCTTTCTTGGTCAAAAACCTCGATGGTATAAGTGCTTGCCCCTTCCAACCCATCCCAGGAAAACAATGCCGGCGGGTCATCAAGCGCTGCGTTGTCTTCAGGAAAAACGAGACGTATCGTCGCCTTTTCAGTCTGATCGCCTATCGGGACATCATAGGCCGCACGGGCCACCAGTTGCTTTTGCCGGGGACCGGAAATGACAAACTGAATGGTGTAACCCCCCTTGTCTGCGATCGGGTCCAGGGGCAGCTCCGGGCTGGCGATAACCCAGGTGTCCTTCGATGTGAGCGCTTTTTTTATGTCCTCCCTGTGCGAGTCATCACCCAGGGAGGGGATGACCGGCCCTCTGGTTATTGTTCCCTGGGGAAAGCCGGACTTAAGGGACACCGGGGCTTTGACAGCGCTGCCTTGGGCAACCGATGGGTCAGGGGGGAGGGGAATCCCTATGGCTTTATTAACCCGGCCAGGATCAAGGTATTCTTTCACCCGGGAGAGGGTTTTGTCATTGACTTTCCATACTCCATCGATCCAGCCCATGCCCTTGAAGCGAATGGCCGCATAAACCTTGAGGCCTTTTTTATGGTTTTTTACGGTTATGCCTGAATTGAAGTTTTCAAAAAACAGGAAGACATCCACTATTTCCAAACTGGGCTGAGCCTCGGCTACGGGAAAGACCTTTCTCTCTATCGGGAGTGCTTTTTTTACATCAGGAGACAGCGGCCAGGGTGTGATTGTCAGTAAAAGGTTCTGGACGACAGTCTGCTTTTTCGCGTCGCTAATGGTGACGGAAAATGAAAAGGATCCCTCCATGACGGGAGAACCGGAAATGATCCCGGTTCTCCCGAGCGTCAAGCCTTTGGGAAGGGAACCGGATTTCAGTTTGAAAACAAAGGGTTTTTCCCCTTTGGCCGGGAGCTGACAGGAATAAAACCTTTTCACGGTTCCCTGGGGAAGCCTGATATTTGAGAGGGATGTTATGGTTGATACGGATTTCAGCGGGGCAGGAGTCGTTTTTGGGGTAATGACTGGTTTTTCCGGAAGGGTTTGCAAAGCCTGGGAGCTCTGGGCTGCACCCATCATCAAAACCAGGAAAATTACAAGCACGAAACGGGCTGAACTTATGCCAGGCATCTTGATTTCTTTTCCGCGACTATCCATTTCCGGCTTCTTATTTCAGGGTGTCGTCAAATCCCTTTTCCGCGAATCGTACGGCCTTGTGTTTTTTTAGTTCTTCCAGGACCCGGACTATGTCCTTGTTCTCCTTAATTCGGACCGTATAAAGCCCCTGGGACGACGGCCCGTCAATAATGGTTCCTTCGATGCCGTTCAGGATACCTCTAATATCCATTTCTCTGGTTTCCGAGGCAAAAACGATATGAAGGGTCTTCCCGCGCCCAACGCCCGACGGCCCCGAACTCAACGTGGTGTATTTATCCGGATGGGGGATGGAGGCAACGAGAATAAGGATAACCACCATCTGGACACCGGCCACTGCCCACGAAATCCGGGAAGAGACGAAAACAGGCCTGAAAAAATCCCGAACTCCGTCAAAAAAACCAGCTTTCCTGGAAACGACGGGCGCCTTCTTTTCCGCCCTTATTTCCTTCATGACTCTCTGAAATACCGCTTCGGAAGCAGAAGGCATCTCATCCCCTATCGGTGCATAGGAGGATTTTATTTTTGAGAACTCCAGAAGCTCCCGTTCAACATCCGGATATCTGCTCAAACTGCGTTCGAACTCTGACCGTTCCTGCTCGGGAAGGTTGTTGTTCAGGTAATCCGGAATTTTATCCCTCAGTTCGTCTTTTCTATAGGTCATGTTTACCTACCCCCATATTTCCAAGCACCTCCTTCAAGGCGTCTTTTGCGTAAAAAACCCTTGTTTTTACCGTGCTCACAGGGACATCCAGCAAAGCGGAAACTTCCGGGTAATTCATTTCATGGAAAAATACCAGGTCGAGTATTTCCCGGTGCTTAGCTGACAATTTCAACAGTGCCTCCTGAATCAGGGTCGGCCTGTCGAACAGTTCCACGTCCGCCAGGGAATTATCCGGAATCTCGAAATGGTCATCCAAGTTTTCAAAATGTTTAAACTTCCGCAATTCGTTCATGGCAATATTCCGGGCAATGCCAATGATCCATGTGGTCACTTGGGCTTTTCCTTGAAAACCGGCTGCACCCTTCCAGACCGCGACATAAGTCTCCGCCAGAATATTTTCGACCGTATGCTCGTCTGCCACCAGTCTGCGGAGATAGAGCGCCACCCTCCCGTAGGTGCTTTCATAAAGCTGCCTGAACGCATTTTCATCACCTTTCCGGACCAGCTTCAAGAGCCTCAAGTCAATGTCTGCGGAGGATCCTTTAAACATAAGTGGCAGCTTCTCATGCGAAGGTTCAAAAAAATGAGGACGAGCTTGATAAAAATTCCGGAATCCGGACCGATTTCTAAATATATTGAGGTGCTGACCGGGTGAGAAAATCTTGCAATGTGATGGGGAGTATAGGAAAAAGGCACGGTCGAGTCAAATCCAATTCCTCGTCATGTTCTTCCTGGACAACCGGGGCTGAATGACGATTTTCTTCTTTTTTTAAAAACCGGCATTTTTTTTTGAACCTTTTGGGTTCAGAACCACACCTAATGACAAAACCCGGGGGGAAACATTTCGAACTGGAAAGCCGGACATATTCTTACCGGACAATAAATCTTGCCATAAATTCGGCAAGGCCGGCTATTGGGCTGCTGCAAGGCAATGGATTGCAATTAATCGTTTTAAATTAATATTTTCTTGCCTTATGAAATAAGGCATGATACCTAACTGAAGACTTAAGTCTTCCTAATATCCAAGACCAGAGCACCCCTTTCATCGCCATTTTCGAAGGAATTTATCCCCCGGCGAAACGGCGCGGAACAGCCGCCTTTTTCTTCTGAGGCCCGGTCGACCCCCACGAAAAGCTCCGTTTCAAGCGAAAAATTTGGCACTGTCTTGGCATTGCAATTGTTTTTTTGGCAATCGGCGCAAACCTCGCGATTTCCACTTTCAGACCATTCTTCCTGGAAATTTCTGGTTTTCCGGGACAAGGAAAAGCAGGTTTGCCGGTCATCTTTCGGACCACCGGAACAGGAGGTTAACCGGTTATGCAATCCATGCGAGCAAAGCTGATATCCTGGTTTTTCGCCTCTATTCTCCTAGCACTTGTCCCAACCACCGGCCTGGCTGAAGAACGCATCACTCTCACGTCTCCCCAAGGGCCCATAGCGGCAGGACAGAATATTGTTTTCCGCATCCGCATCCAGGAATTTCTCCCCCCGGCCGAAGCCACTTTTCATTTCCGCCCCATAGGCACCTCAGACTATCGCACCCTTCCAATGGAAAAGACCTCGGAAATTGAATTCGCGGTGATCCTCGAAAGCCGGCAGATGCTTCCCCCCGGAATCGAATACTTCTTCACGGTCAAGGACGGCCGGGCTCGGCTTTTCACCTCGCCCCGTTTCGATCCGCGCAAAAACCCCCTGCGCGCCGAAGTGCTTCTGAGTGGCGCACCCAAAGGAGAGCTGCTATTTCCCGCCATGGACGGCGCCCGAACCGCTAATCTCCGCCCGACTTTATCGATCCGTTTTGCCGACTTTGAAGATTCTTCCCTGTGGAGTTCCCTGCGCCTGCTGGTGGACGACGTCGATGTTTCTGCGCTGGTCGAGGTCAACGACCAGGGAATGAACTACACCCCCCAAGCCGATTTGGATTACGGCAAACACACCATCATTCTCGAAACCATGGATACCACGGGCACCATCCTCCCCCGGCGCGCCTGGAGCTTCGTCATTCCCCAGTCGGGAGTATTCGACCGGGCCTCGGCCCAGGTCCTGGTGGACGCCCAAAGCGATCTTCGCCTCGTAAGGAAGGAGGGCTCCCAGGATCCCGGCTGGAAAGTTCAGTCCAATGCCACTTTGACCTCGGCTGTTGAAACGGGTGACCTCAAAGCCTCTTTTCAAGCAAACGCCTGGTACACGGAGCAGGAGGGGGGAAACGAAACCGAAGACAGTTTCAACCTCAACAATTTTCTCCTGGAGCTTATCTACCGCCAACAGCGCCTGGCCATCGGTGACCTTAACATAGCGGGCACCGAGCTGATCAGCGAATCCATCTCGCGCCGCGGCTGTCTTCTCGAACTCAACTACAAAGGAACGACGGCGCGGACCTTTGCCCTGCGCAGCGACTATATCACCGGTTTTGACCATGCCCTCGACCTCAGCGACCCGGACCAGCGGCTGTTCGGCGGTTCCCTGAAACAGCAATGGGACGGGCCAGGGAAAATAGCGGTTGAAGGAACGGCTGTCACCGGAAAGATCGACAACCAAGACGATTCCAACACCGGTTCTCTGATCTCCCCAACCAAAGGACAGATATACTCTTTACGTGTTTCAACCACCCCTTTCGAGGAAAAGCTCAACCTTACGGGGGAATACGGCTGGAGCCGCTTTGACGAGAATAGCGACGACGAATACGGTTATGAACACGGCGAAGCCTGGCTGCTGAGGTTCTCAGGACGCGCCGGCAGCTACGACTACGGTGGCGGATACAAGCGCCTCGGCCAGGATTTCCGCAGTATCGTCGACCCCACAATGGTGGAGAACCGTGAGGAGTACATTATTTACGGGACCAAGACCTTTGCCGAGTCAAGCTTTTCCGCCAGCGGCCTTCACAGCCGCGACAACATGGAAAAAGACCCACTCCTGCCCGTCGTCCGCACCACCAGCACAGACCTCGCCTACAACCTTTTCAAGCCCGACTGGCCGACCTTTTTTCTGAATGCCAATATCACTTACCAGGACAGCGCCGACGAACCCGACAGTATCGACGCCATCAAAAATATGTCACAGACCATCGGGGGCGGCATGGCCATCGTCAGGGAAAAATGGAATCTGGCCCCCAGCTATTCCTTCACCCGGTTTGAGGACGATTCCGTCGCCGACAGCGACAGCCGCACACACCAGGCTGTTGTCAGCTTCGGCTATCAACCTACCGACCGCCTGGCCCTCAATCCAACCGCATCCTGGAGCCGGACGGACTCGGGAAACGGCGCTCCGACCAGCGAGACATGGCAGGGGACCCTGGCAGGGACCTATACTTTCAACCCCAGTCATGATTTCTATGTGACATTGTCGGCTATCGATTCGGACACCGACGACGACTCGTTCCACACCATTACCTTTGACGGCATCTGCCAGTACAACTGGCACCCGGACACCTGGTTTCTGAAACAGGCGCAAAAAACCATTTCCCTGCGGGGGAGGTACAACCGGGTCGACGACCAGATCAGCGACGACTCGGAAGAAGATTACTCCGTCTTTGTGGTTTTGAGCATTGGCGGACTGTCACTGAACTTTTTCTAACGACCCATAATCCGGGAGTCTGTTATGAACCGAATACATTTTTCCAAAACCCGTTTTCAAACAATCTCCATGATAATCGTGGCAGCCATCGCCTTTCTGGCCGTTTGCCTGGCCGGCAACGCATTCGCCATCACCATGACCGCTACCCCCCCCAGCGCCAGAGTAACCCCGGGGATCAACAATTCCGTGCAAATCTTCTACCGCGCTTTTCAGCTCGATGCGCCGACCTTTACCGCAATTTCGGATGAAGGGCTTTTTATAGTCCTGGGTGAAACCATTTTGGGACGAGTCCATACCACCAAAACCATCACCCTGGTCAATAATCAAGGTACCACCACCGAAACCCTTATTGTTCCGGCGGAGGTTATCAAAAGAGCTCAGGAACTCAATCAGACCACTATCCTCTTCCAGCGCACCTTCTTCGATACCAACCCGAATTCTAATTTTCCTCCGGGTACTGCGGCAATTCAATTGCAGGTCGTGCCCGCCAGTGCCGGTTCTTTCTCTCTGGCGCGCCTGAAGCTCGAGTTCAACCAGCCCGTGTCAGATGACGTCACACGCCCCGCTTCCGGCGGCAGAATCACCGTACCGAGAAACAGCCGGGGCCTGACGGCCACGGCAACCATCGCTTACAACGGCGGCGGTACCCTGCGCGGCCAGTGGAAGGTCGATGGTCAGATTCTCAGTCACGTGACCCATTATCTAGCCCCCGGCCTCCGCGAAATCGACATCACCAGTCCGGTGACACCGGCTTTCCCGACCTATGCCTCGGGGCTCCACCGGGTGGAATTCGAAGTCCTTGAGCCAGCTCCCGGCTTCAATGAACCGATCATTTTCTACTATGTCAGCGACGCCCCTCCCGGTCCTCCCCTCGGCAGCCTCCAGCTTATTGCACCGATGGAGAGCGCCCATATCTCCATCAGCCGCGACAACCTCCCCGAGTTTTCCTGGCAATCGGCCGGCAACGGATTAATTTATCATTTCCAGATTTACGGTCTGAGTTCACCGGCGTCGGTTCAAAACCTGTCCCAAATCGACTTCTCCGGGCACAAACCCCTGCTTGCCGCCCTGACCAATGACACCGCCTACCGAATCAGCATCTTCGACATAGACCGCATTATCCCGGGCATCCCCTACGTCTGGCGGGTGCAGGCCTTCAACGGCAGAACCGGACTTGCCGCCAGCTTCTCGCGACTGGTCTATTTCCATTCTCCGGCCCCCGCTACCCCTGTGAAAAATGACCCCCGACCTAAAAACGAGCCCCGGGGAGAAGCCCTTAACTGATCCTTGCCAAAGCAGAACCTGCCTGTCTGGCATTTTCTGGAAATCATCCGTGGATCGCAAGGGAGAAAGCAACCCTGCCCCCAGGGCGGCGGGGTTGCTCCCGGAGACGGCAGTGCCCCCTGAAAGGGGATCATTCGATGGACAGGATTTTTTTGAACCATTTGGATGCCTTCGGTGACTAAACAGGTATCGGAAGCTGTCCGCCACCCGACGTCCCCCTCTCCAGCCGAGACTGCGAACAGCTCCGCGACTGGCAGTCAAACCCTGGCGGAGGGGCAAAACAACCTTGGGACCAAAAGGGGCCGAATCTTCAAATATTTCTTTTTCGCGAGGTGAAACAATGAAGCGACTTCCGTTGTTCATGGTAACGCTTGTCCTGCTGCTGGCTCCCTCCGCGACAGCGCTCGCCACCCGTCCTCAGCTGCAAGTGTCGGAAGATCAGGATCGCCCTCTTCCCATTACCATTCGTCCGGGAAACTCCGGAATGATGGGCGTGAGCCCTGCCGGACAGAGCAATATACCCGTCGTGCTGAGCGTTTCCCCGGCAAACGTTAGCCAGGGTCAGTCAGGCAACATCATACTTATCGGGCAAAACCTCAGCAGTAATATGCGCATTATCCTCGGCGACGGCATTACCACCGGCACACCTTCCCTGCTCAATGACATTGGGGCGAGTGCTACCCTGCCGATCAGCGTCTCAGCCGATGCGACCCCCGGACAGAGGATATTGAGATTTCAGTATCGTGACCAGGTCCACCAAAGCCAGGCCCGCATCACGGTTTCCGGAACCTCGACCAAACCTGCTGTCAGAACCATCGTCCCCAACACCCTGCAACGCGGGCAGCACTATGACCTGACTTTGACCGGCGTCCGCCTGGAAGGTGTTTCGGCCGTTAACTTCGGGGCCGGCATTACCAGCGAAAGTCCGGTGGCCGAAAACAACAGGCTGAGGGTATCTGTCCAGGTCGCGGCAAATGCCCAACCCGGTGCGCACATGGTTACTTTGGTCGATGCCGCTGGCAGCCATACAGCTTCGGTGGCGGTTACGGTAGCAGGGGGTGACTCGCTTGTTTTGGATTCTCCCCTTACTTTTAATCCTGATCAACCTTTTAAACGGAAGACCTCTTCACCTTTTTCTGTCCAGGCCCTTCTCCCCAACCAGTGGTCCCAGGGCAAAACCTACCAGATCGAGGTGATAGGCCGGAATTTCTCGGAGGGCCTGGAAGCCGACCTCGGAGACGGTATTAAAATCGAAGATTTCAGCGTCGTCTCTTCGGGCAAATTGACCATGACCGTCAAGGTCGCCTCTTCGGCCGCTGCCGGCTCGCGCAGCCTCATGCTGCGAAGCGCCGCGTCTCAGCCATGGAACCCTTTCCCGGCCAAGGCCTGGGTTGTGGCCAGGAAGCTTTTGAGCAAACCAAAGCCCAAGCTGGCCGCTCCGGATATCAAGGTTCAGATAAAGGGCCGCATCGAGCTCCTCGATCCAGGAGATTACCTCAAGTCAAACTCCCTCCTTCCGGAAACCCTCAACGAGCAGACCGTCTTCACCTGGCGGGAAAAGAATCCCGGCCTGGCGGACTGGTTCGAATGGCGCCTCGTTACGGAGAACGGCTACGTCATCGAAAAACAACGCATCGATCCGGACATCTTCAAGATCGGCGGTCAGGACATCAAACAGCTCCCCACGGCCTTCCGCATGGACACGGCCTATCTCCTCGACCTTCTGACCAAGGACCGGAAAACCCACGAAAATACCGTCAATCACGGCCTCGGCGGTCTGATCCTGTGGTGGGAGGTGGCCGGCTTCAAAACCTATCTCACGACCCAGACGACTTCCACTTCCAGCAACATGGGGTCGGGGGTTCAATTTGTCCAGAACACCATTGTCCCCAAAAACGTCGAGGTGGAAATCTCCGACCGCCGCTCCCTCTGCACGCCCCGTAAACCGACCGGCCTGGCCTGCGCCGGGTCGGCCGCGTCAGCTTCGGCCATCCATATCGTCAACCCTGACAAGGGCAACCGCGCCGCCAACTATCCCGGCGACCGCTGGGAACTGACCGGCACCCTCAACCTTCGTGATATCCCCTACGCCATGCAGGAGAGTGTTGCATCCTATAGCCCCGGGGATTATTCACTCTATATTGCCAACGTGTTCCTCGACTGGGGGGACGGCAGCGGGGTCACCAATGTGGAGATTGATCTTTCCAAACCGGCCCCTCTCGACCTCATTCCCGTGGGCAAAAAATATTTTCACCGCTACGAGAGAAGCGGCAATTACACGGTCCGCATCTTCGTCCTCCCCTCGGACGATATCCAGGGCGGCGCTCCCGACGCCCTGGCCTCGGTCTATGACGAGGTCTATGGCAACACCCAGGCATCGGCGGGACCTGTTGTCCTCTCTTCCTCCAGCTACAACCCCTATTTCAAAGCCATTAAGGGCATCCAGAAAACCGGGGCCAAGGATTTCCAGGTGTCCGGCCTCGGCAAGCCGTCCTTTGAGTTCAATGAAAACTCTTACTACGCCATGGCCGGCCGCGCCCACCTCATCTACTGCGAAACCAAAAAGATCGCCTTCCGCGAGGACCTCGTGGCCCAGGGACCGCTGCATCTCGAATCCATTGCCATCACCGGCATCAACGGCTCGGGTTCGACCCAACAGACCATCCCGCTGCCTTCAAAGGGCAAAACCACCATTTCCCTGCCGAATAACAAGAAAACCATCCCGAAAAAACCGTCCAAAAGCAATAACGGCTCATCGCCATCATCCAACAGTGCCGGACAGATTGGCAACTTGGCCGCCAGTCAGGCGTCGGCCAATGCCGCCGGAATGGTGCAGACCGGGCCGGGGATGGGTGCTGCAGCCCAGGCCATCCTGGACAGCATCTTCGATGGCCAGGTCAGCGCCTGTGACATCCTCCAGGGCAATGCCGGGCTGACCTATTACGGCGAGGGAACGGCCAGGATCACCTGGCGTCTAAAGCAGGGAAACAGCAGCATGATTATCGGCTCGGTGGAAAAAGACCTGGCCTCGCCCCTGCGCACCGAACAAGGCGTCATATTGACCGAAAGCACCCAGAATACGCCGACTCCCGAATCCTTTGCCACGGAACCCCTCAATTCACCGGTCGTGGAAATGGCCGACGAGATGGCCAATAAAGCCTATTCCCTTGTTGTTGAAGCGGAAGTCCTGCCCCAGGTCAGCCATATGAGCCAGGAGGTCCTTTTCAACCTGCTGGAAGCCGCTCAGGGTTCTTCAGCCTACGCTTTAGGCGGCGATTCGGGCTACGCCTTCAATCCTTTTTCCTGGCTGGTTGCCGAGGCCCATGCCGCTCCCGCGGTGGTTTCCACCGATCAGCACCTCAACGCTTTCCAGAAAAGCGGCGTAAAAATGAGCATTCTAGCCCCTTCCAAAGAGGGCATTTCCGGCCGGCCGGTCATGGTCAGCCTCAACCAGTTCGCCGAAGCAAAAAAATATCCGGCGTTCGAGCAGAAGAAAGAGAAACCCTATTACGTCAAGTCCGAGCCATTTGACTACCGGGTCACGGCCAGCGATCCTGCCAAACCCTGCAAGTTTCTCTTCCCCACCTCGACGGGCGAGCATTTCGAAATCCGCAATCTTGAAGTGACCGAAACGGGAGGCAAATTCAGCGGCAACGGGGTGCTCAACCTTGGCCTCTACACCGGCCAGGGCGGCAGTGCCACCCACTATATCCTGCCTATTGCCATCCATAACTGGAGCGTCGCCGCCGACGGCTCCACGGTGACCTCCGGAAGCATCAATCACAGCCTCGATTACACCGTCAACGAGGCAGGGATGCGCATGCAGTTGAAAAAACTCGCCGGACGGGCCGGACAGACCCCCATGAACCTGACCCTCAATGCCAGGACAGGGGATCCCGACCTCCACCTGACAGGTTCGAGCCAGCCACCTGAATGGACGGTCACCGGCCCGGTTTCCGAAGCCGGCGACTGGTACTACAGCGAAGCGGCCAATATGGAAATAGAAATCGGCAACAGCGGCTTCTCCATCAAACCACAGGAGATCGTCCTCGACCTCAGCGCCAGCCAGGGCATGGCCGCCAATCCCAACGGGGCGGGAATGGAATGGGCCGGCCTCCACTTCGGTGAAAACGCCCAGCTCATTCCCAACCTGTTTGAATTCCAGGTGCCCGAAGCCAACAAGGGGCGGGTCAGCAACTGGGGCATCGAAGGCACCAGGCTGGTCGGGAAAACGGAGATCACCGCACCCTTCTCCACCCCCTACAAGGAAGGAACCATCGGCTTTTCTTCCATCTCCGTGGACACCGGCAAAAGCAACCTGGCCATCTACCGCAACCTTGACGTCGACCTGCCCTGGCTCGAAACCCATCTTAAAGGGGACGCCCGTCTCGTTCATGGTGTGCCCGGGCAGGAGGCCTTTTTTGACTTCTCGGCTATCAGCCAAAGCGAAGTCGTCAAAGAGTACCGGGGCATCACCATGATGGTCAGGGACCTGCTCTTCGGCAACTTCCCGCAGGCCGGCTGGGCGGCCCGGGCCGACAGCACAACCTTCCGCTTCGAAGCCGAAGACGTCGTCTTTGCCGACAATGTCGTGGCTGCCGGCATCATCTATTCCATGGATGGCCGCCCTCTTCTCGAAAACGGCTCCGACATGGAGATTGCCCTGGGCGGCAAATCGACCCTGGGCCTGACGCCCATCGACCTGGAATCGGTGCGGATTACTTTCCATAAGACCGGCAATGCCGTCCTCTCCTTCAACTTTGCCACCAGCTTCTCCATCTCCGAGGTGCTCTCTTCCGTCGAGGTGCCGGTCCGCTACGCCATCAACCGCGACGGCAACCAGTACCAGGCCGAAGGTCCCTATGTCACCCCTTTCGACCTCGATGTCTCCTTCCCGGCGGGACAGCCCAACGTCGAAGCCAAGGTCCACATCGAATACACAGGCAGCGGCCTCTCCTCCTCGACAGCCGCAGCAGAATCCTCGGACAGCTGGTGGCCTTTCGGCGTCACCGAGGCCCATGCCGCCTCGGGACCCCAGGACCGCTTTAACGGTACCCTCGATATGAAAATGTTTGACGGTCCCCCCATCGCGGCCGAATTCCGCCTCGGCTACCTCAACGGCCACGACTACTGGCTGATGCGGGCCACCCTCGACCTGGGCCCATCCGGGACGCCCTTTGTTCCGCCGTTTCTCAAGCTCTACAAAATACGCGGCGGGCTCGGCCACAACTTCCCCATCGATGCCTTCAAAAGCGTCGAGTCCCTGACCTTCATCACCCCGGCGTTGGATAATTCCTACCTGTTCATGGCCGGCATGCGGGTCGGCAGTTCCGACGGGTTTATCGTCACCATGGACGGCGACCTCACCATCAAGATCGGCGATGGCGCCCGCATGGATTTCCGCGCCTGGCTGCTCAACGCCACCCATAGCGGCAACGGCAACTTCCAGGGCTACCTGCAGTACACGGCAGACGGCATGGACGGCGCCCTGACCGGCCATTTTGGTTTACTCAACGATGCCATTTATTTCGATATCCCGGAAAACGCCTGCACCCTGCATTTCGGCGGCAGCGAGCCATGGCACATCTATGCCGGCCGGAAAAACGGCCCCAAACTGAGGATGCATCTTTTGATCAGGGATATCGACGGCTACATGATGCTGGATGAAACCGCACTTTCGATTGGCGGGGGTGTCTACTACTACCTGGGCGCATCCATCGGCCATATCGAAGGGACTATCGAAACCGGCCTGACCATCACATCCACGCCAAGCGTTTCCGGTTATGGTCAGGGTGGAGTACGGGCCGAGGTCTGCTACAAAAAATGCGTAAGCGCCGGCATCTCCGTCCGCGTCGACGTCAGCGCCCTGCCTGTCGAAGCATCCGCGCGCGGCTGTGTAACAATCCCGATCCCGTTCTGGAACCCGAGCATCTGCCGCACCTTCAGCTTGTAGGAGGAAATTTTGAAAACGACAAAACTTATCATATTGTCTCTCCTGCTGCTTCTGGCGGGCTTTTCAACAACCTGGGCCGATCAACCCCGCGGAGCCCTGTGGGCGATTTCCGACGGTCAGGGGACGGTTTCCCTGTTCTGGATCCCCAAGGATCTCACCTGGCCTTCCGGCGGCTGGCAACTGGAGAGAATCAGGAACGGCAAGGCCACGACCCTGAAGGCAAAAATAGCTCCCGGTCTGAATCAAGCCGCCATGAACCGTCTTTTGCCAAAAGACCGAACCGCCGTTGACGCCTTCAATTCGGAACTCAAATCCGGCGCCATTCCCCAGGGGGAACGGGAAATTGCCGTCACGGTCATGGGTCTGTCCGCTGCTTTCGATCCGGACTTCGGTCTGGCGCTCGGTTTGCGCTATCAGGATACCGACCCGAAGGGGGGCAAACGCACCTATCGCCTGACAGCCCTCAACAGCAAAGGCCAAAAACAATCCGTAATGACAAGTCCCGCTGTCGACCCGTCCAGACCCACCCCTCTGCCGGAAGCGCCACTCTCCTTCAAGGCCACCCCGAATGAGGCCGGAGTAGACCTGACCTGGGAAAACCCGAAACAGAACCCGTCCGTCCCGGTTTTCGCCTTTGAAATTGAACGACAAGATGCAACCGGAGGGAAAATACTCCTCACCGACCAACCACTTCTGATCACCGAATCCCAGGACCCTGGTGTGCATTTCGTTGATCTTGCCCCGCCTAAGGAGACCGAAGCCAGCTATCACATCTTCAGCCTCGACCTGTTCGGACGCCGCAGCAAACCTCTTTCCAAGGCCCTCTTCATTCCGGATCTTTCAGCCCTCTATCCGCCGGCGCGTTTTGGAGCAGAGGCCGGAGACAATCAGGTCGAGCTCTCCTGGCTGTTGAACGAAAGTCCTTTTACCAGCGGTTATGTCATCGAACGCGCCCTGCTCCGCCAGGGACCCTATACAACCCTGACGCCCGACGGCCTGGATGCCGAGCAGGACCACTGGACCGATAGCGGCCTGCTGGGCGGCACCACCTATTTTTACCGCATCCGCGCCATGGACCCGCGCGGCAATCTTGGGAAACCGTCTCTGGCCGCTACCGCCATACCCAGGAACCGCCAGGCGCCGCCGCGGCCCGACAACCTCCAGGCTGAGGTCGGCCGCACCCGCGTTCGCCTGACCTGGGATGCGGTAAAATTCCCCGTCGCCGGCTACAAAATCGAACGTTTCGCCAAAGAAGCCAAACGTTGGACGATCCTGACCCCCGGGGTGGTTCGGGAAGCACGCTACGACGATCAGAGCCAGCTCCACACCCAGGGGGAATTCCGTTACCGGGTCACGGCCGTGGCGTTCGACAACCAGGAAAGCAAACCGAGCCGCGAGGTAAAAGCGGTACTCCTCGACACCGTATCGCCGAATCCCCCGCGCATCACCGGCATTGACGGCAGCGACGGCAAGGTTGTCATCAGTTTCAAAGCAAGCCCGCCCGAAAAGGACATCAAGGCTTTTCTGGTGGTCCGCTCCGTGGCCGAGGACGATCCGGGCCTGGTCATCGGCGACCCGCTGCCGGCCGGGAAGAAAGGTTTCGAAGATACCTTTGTCGACGTCGGTCAGAAATACTGGTACCGGATTGTGGCCGTGGATGCGAGCGGCAACCGCAGCGATCCGAGCTGGGCGCGCCAGGTGACGGTCCTGAATCCTCCCATTCCCGTTCCCGCCAAGCCTTCCCTCAAGGTCGTGGAAGAACCCCTGCGCCATGTGCGGATATCCTTCAAGACCCCGCCGCCGGGGCTCGAAGTGATTATCCAGCGCCTGGAAGACGGGCAGGGCTGGCGGCCCCTGACCGGAGGCGTCAGCGACGCCAGCGAAGCCGCCGACCTCAATCCGCCGCGACAGGACAAAGTACAATACCGCCTCATCTACCGGGCCGCCAACGGCGTTGCCGGCAAACCCTCCCCCGAGGCGGAGGCAAAATTCACAAAATAAACCTTGTGAGGACGTGATGAAAAAATTCTTTCCAATATTTTCTTTGGCCTTGCTTTTCTCCCTTGTCTGGTTTTCACCGGCGCAATTGTCTGCAGCGACCGCCATGGACCCCTGCGGTCTCTACACCAAAACCGATGCCGAGGCACTCTTCAATGAAGCCGTCTCGGATGGAGTCTCCCGAAAAGCCTCGTTCCCGGCAGGCGCAACCTGCCGCTACACTTTCACCAGGAATGGTTCAAGCTACGGCCTCAAACTGAGAATTTCGGATGATGCTGCCATCAAGGAGGAAGGCATTCAAGAGTCCGCCGCCGATGTCATGGAGAGGCAGAAAAAGGCGCGCCGGAACAACGCCAATGCCGCAAAGAACTTTCAGGAAATCCCGAATCTCGGTGATGATGCTTTCTGGAATGGGACCGACCTCTGGTTTCTGAAGGGTGCCACCCTGGTCATCATTTCGGTAAACTCTCCACTTGAGGGCTCATTCCAGAACATGGAAGCTATGAACAAAGCCCGTGGGGAGCAGGACCTGGGTCTTTCTCTCAAGGTTGCCGAAACCGTCCTGAGCCGGTTGCAGTGAGGTATCCCGTGAACACTATTTATCGAGGAACAGGAAAATGAAATATCGCATTCCCATGTTGAGTAACTTTTTCAAACCCCTGGGCGGCATTTTCGTCCTGCTGCTCCTGGCAACCCCGGACTGCCGTGCCGCTGACCTTCCGGGAAGCAAAGACCATCCTCTGCTCAAGCGTTTCGGCGGGTCCGAGATCGTCGGCTACGATGTCAAACGATTTGATGAGTTTGAGCTGCAGACGTCCACTTTCAAACGCCACAACCTGCAGACCAAGCGGCGCGAGTACGCGCAAGCGCCCCTGAAACTGGAAGGGGGCGTCACCCGCATCTGGTACGAAGCGGCTGGGGAGGCCAGCTCCGCGGAACTGGCCGGCAATTACCGCAACGAGCTGACGGGCGCCGGCTTCCGCATTCTCTACGACTCCTCAAAGGACCAGGCCATCGGCAGCTGGTCCGGCTTCCTCAACCTTTTCGGCGACATGAAAATCAAAACCAGCCGCAGCAATTATGTGTTCCTCGCTGCAGACAACCAGAAAATCCGGGTTCTCAGCGCTGTCAAGGAGCGCCCCCAGGGGGATGTCTACGTCTCTCTGACGGCCATCGAGTGGGCGCGGGACGATTCGACCTACAAGGCCAGAAAGGGGGCCTACGCGGCCGTGGACATCATCGAGGTGCGCCCCATGCAGCAGAACATGGTGGTGGTCAAGGCCGACGAAATGGCAAAAGCTCTCACCCTCAAGGGCCGGGTCGCCCTCTATGGGATATTTTTCGACACCGACAGGGCCGAGATCAAGGCCGAATCCAAACCCGCCCTGGCCGAAATTGCCAAACTTCTGCAACAGGAGCCGAACCTTGCCCTTCACGTTGTCGGGCATACGGATAATGCAGGCGGGTTCGAGCACAACCTCGACCTCTCACGGCGTCGAGCCGAGGCGGTCAAGGCCGCCCTCAGCAATCAGTACGGCATCGCCGCCGGCCGCCTGACCCCCAACGGCGTTGCCTACCTGGCTCCGATCGCCTCCAACGCCAGCGAAGAGGGGCGGGCCAAAAACCGGCGCGTGGAGCTGGTCCCACGCTGATTTTTCCTATCAGCAAAAAAACCGCCGGCCGTATTTTCAGCGCCTGGCGGTTTTTTGTTTTTGCAATCACAGGAGATGCGAATCCCCGGGAAAACATCCCGGAAGTCCCGCCCTCCCTCAGGTCGTCACGCTCAGGGATGAGGCAGCGCCGTTCAGGGTTTCTCCGACCGCCGAACTGAGCAGGTCGTACAAGCTGTTTTCTCCCGAATTCCGGGAATAAGCCGAAATGGCCTGGTTGAGCAGGGCCTGGTTGAGCAGGGCCTGATAGGCTGACTCTTCCTCGTCGTTCCCGGCTGATCCGGGCGGACCTCCGTGAGGCGGAGGCGGGGGAGGCGCGAAACCGCTTTCCTCCACAAAGGAAGCCATCTCCTCTTCGTTGAGGGCACCGTCGCCGTCGCCATCGTAAGAGGCCAGGGCCTCGGCCACGTCAATGGTTTCACCCGTTGTCTCTTCGATGAAAGCGGCAAAGGTTTCGAGTTCACTCTCACTTATGACGCCGTCGCCGTCCTCATCCACCTTCTGAAACGGGTCGCGACGCTGCATGGCAGAGGCCGCCATCTCATCCGCTGACGATTCCTCGTCGCCTGCCATCATGCCGACCTCCATAAAGCCCGGGGGAGGTGGTGGTGGAGGCGGTGCGAAGCCACTCCCTTTCACCAGGGCCTGCATCTCTTCTTCGCTGAGGCCACCGTCGCCATCCGCATCGTAAGCGGCCAGGGCCTCCTCAACGTCGAGGGTCTGTCCCGTGGTCTCTTTTATCTGCGACGCAAAACTCTCGAGTTCGCTCTGGTTTACAGATCCGTCGCCATCGCTGTCCACCTTCTGAAAAGGGTCGGACCGCTGCATGGCACCCCTGGTCATCATGGCCTGGACATAGGTCATGTTGCCAATACCGCTGATTGTCATAAATACCTCCATAAAGCTGTTGCGTGGAAAATTTTTCCGGCAGAACTCACCGCCGCTTCACCCAATTTATCGAACCTGTGGGCAATCGTCTTTATGGGGTTTCTGTTGGAAGTTTGTAACAAACGGGTAACAGCCACTTCCTTGAACGCCGGAGGCAGGTGAGCTTCCGGCAAAAGGCAAAGTCGGAATGGTGTTGTTGAAGGTATTGGGTTGCACCGGCAGTCGGCAAGCATCTCTTTATAAAAACTGTTCCCGGAGGGGAGTACCGGGAACAGTTTTCACCATCCCGTCAGAATGGCCTTTCCGGTGGGCAATCCTGGTCGGGCTTGCCGGGGGAAGCCCCTTCGGGAACGGCAATCAAAAGCGTGGGGAACTCCCGGCATATCCCCGTGAGCTCATCACCACGCGGGGTTTTAAATGTCACTTTGTCACCTTCCTGATGTCCTTTGCAGGCCTCGACCGCCTCCGGCGGCGGGCCGTGATGTCCCCGTCCGTGGTACCGCGGGGCTTCCTTGCCGGCGCAGGCACCTACCTGGGTCAGGGCCAGAAGAAAAAAAACCACACCGGTTTTTTTCGCTGAAAACCAGAACGTATTCATTTTGAATCTCCTTTCATGCGAAACTGAAAAATGGGCACAAGGCCGGTCCTGCTCATGGCCTGGAAGCTAAGAAATTATTGTGAAGAAAAAATGGAAGAAATAAGGAAATATGACTGAGGACCGGCTTTGATCTGGTCCGGGGGGGGCGATTCATGCTAGAAAAAACCTGTTCAGTGCCCGACACCGTACAATAGCGCCGGGATACCCATGCAAAGGGCGCCTGAGGGCTTTGGCGCGGAGCCGTCCCAACCAGCAGGGGAAACAGCTATGAAAATCACCATTTTTTCCTGAAGACGAGAATGAAAAGCACCATCAAATACAAGCTTTTTTTCTCCATGCTGCTGGCCACGGGTGCGGTGGTTGTCGCCATGTTCCTGATTATGAAGTGGAGCTTCAACCGGGGCTTTCTCAATTATGTCAACAACCTCGAAAAAGAGCATCTCGTCCGCCTCAAGGCCGACCTGGAAACGGCCTACGCCCTAGCGGGAAGTTGGGATTTCCTGATCCAAAACCCTGCCGGGTGGGACCGAATTTTAGCAGGATCCCGTCCCCGAAAAAGGCCGGGCAACGACCCACCGCCCGGGGATGGGGGACCTCCCTTTCCCAAACCCCTCGGCATGCCCCCCGGCAACGGACGTGAGATGCTCCCGCCAGTCCCTCCCTCGCATCGCAACCTGGGTCCTTTTGAAGCCCGCCTGACGCTTTTGGATTCGCAAAAAAATCACCTTTGCGGGCACCCCGGAACACCAGCCGGGGACATGCCCCTTCATCCCCTTGTTTACCAGGAAAAGACTATCGGCTATCTGCGCCTGGTGACCCCCAAAGCGCCCCCGGAAGCCCACCAGATGCGGTTTTTGAAAGAACAAAAGCTGGCCATGGCACTTATCGCACTGGCAATGCTCCTGATCGCGGCCTGTCTCTCCCTCCCCATTGCCAACCAGATGGTGCGGCCGATCCGTTCGCTGGTTCGGGCTACCCGGGAGCTGTCATCGGGCAATTACCGGACACGGGCCAAGGTCGTCGGGCAGGACGAACTCGGGCAACTGGCCCGCGATTTCAATACCCTGGCAATGACCCTCGAAGAGAACGAAAAAGCGCGGCGGCAGTGGGTCGCGGATATCTCCCACGAACTGCGCACTCCCCTGGCGGTGTTGCGCGCCGAAATAGAAGCCATTCAAGATGGCATCCGTAACGCCGGTCCCGAGAGCCTGAAAGCCCTGCACGGCGAAGTATTGAACCTCACCCGCCTGGTCAACGATCTTTATGAGCTTTCCATGTCGGATATCGGCGCCTTGAGCTATAAAAAGATCGATGTCGACCCGGTACACCTTCTGAACCTCACGCTGGAAGGCTTCAAGCCCCGTCTCGGCAAAAAAAACATTCGTGTCCTGAGCCGCTTCCCCGATCAATCGGCCGCCGGCCTGTGGGCCGATCCCCAGCGCCTTTGCCAGCTTTTCTCCAACCTGGTCGAAAACAGCCTTTATTACACTGACCCCGACGGTCTCCTCGAGATTCGCGTCCATGCGGGTGACGGGGAATTGCACATAGATTTTCTCGATTCACCACCCGGGGTGTCTGAGCAGAATCTGCCCCGGCTTTTTGACCGCCTCTACCGGGTCGAAGCATCCCGCAGCCGGGCTCACGGCGGGGCGGGACTGGGCCTATCCATCTGCAAAAATATTGTCTTTGCCCACCAAGGCCGCATGGAAGCGAAGCCTTCCCCACACGGGGGCCTGTGGATTGCGATTATCCTTCCGTTGAAAGCCGAGGAATCATGAGTCGGATATTGATTGTTGAGGACGAGGAACGCCTTGCCGGACTGCTAAGAGATTACCTGGCCAGCGCAGGCCATGAAGCGGATACACTTTACGATGGCCGGGAGGTCGTCCCCTGGGTTCGGGGCAACAGTCCCGACCTTATCCTCCTCGATCTCATGCTGCCGGGCCGTAGCGGTCTCGACATCTGCAAAGATATCCGCTCCTTTGCCAATGTCCCCATCATCATGGTCACGGCCAGAATCGAGGAGATCGACCGTCTTCTCGGACTGGAACTGGGGGCCGACGATTACATCTGCAAACCTTTCAGCCCCCGCGAGGTGGTGGCGCGGGTCAAAGCCGTGCTGCGGCGCAGCGGGTTTCCGCCCGACCCCGGCGGTCTGAGCCTCGACCAGGAACGTTACCAGGCGACTCTCTACGGCAAACGGCTCGACCTTACGGCAGTCGAGTTCAAGCTTCTCAGCATCCTCGCATCTTCTCCGGGACGCATCTACTCCCGCAGCCAGCTCATGGACAGAATTTATCCCGATCAGCGCGTCGTCAGCGACCGCACCATTGACAGCCATATCAAGAAACTTCGCAAAAAAATAGCCGACACCTCCTTCGACGGCGAAATCATTCACTCCATCTACGGCGTCGGCTACAAGTTCGAGATGTGATTCTCCAATTCCCTGGGAAAACCCCTAAAAAAGATTTTTAAAAACCGGTAGCCCTTGAATATTCTCTGTTTTTGTTGCTGAAAAGGGATCTTTGCCCAGTGCCATTTTCCCTTTTAAAAATGTTAATCCGTTTGTATTTTTTCCTCTTCTTTTTCTTTTGCAACAGGAATAAAATCCCACTCAATCAGAGTATATTTCTCTTCCCAAAACCAGGAGACAACATTTTTGAAAAGCTATTTCATTCCCGTCGCCCTGCTCTGCTGCAGCAACATCTTCATGACCTTCGCCTGGTACGCCCATTTGAAAAACATGTCGCAAAAACCCTGGCTGATTGCCGCACTGGTTAGCTGGGGCATCGCCCTGTTCGAATATTTCCTTCAGGTCCCGGCCAACCGCCTCGGCCACGAGGTGATGTCCGTGGGGCAGCTCAAAATCCTCCAGGAGGTAATCGCCCTGCTGGTTTTCGTCCCATTTTCGGTATTCTATCTCAAGGAAAAACTGACCCTTGACTACGCCTGGGCCGGGTTGTGCATTTTGGGGGCGGTTTTTTTCATCTTCCGGGCACGGTTTTTTACCTGAAAAGACGCCCGGCACCATTTCCCCGATTCACACCAATTAAAAAGGCCCCCGAACGGGGGCCTTTGGATTTTTTAACTTAGGCGTGATGAAACCGGTCAGTCGCCACCGCCGCCACCGGAAGGGATCTGCTTGGGAATGGGCTGACCGGCGGAGTCGAACTGCTGTTTTTCACAAGCACTGAGGGTAAAAGCAAGACCACAAAGAATAATTGCCATGATCTTAAGGATACGTGCCATAGTTTTTTTCTTGCCTCCTTGACAAGAAAATTTCAGGGGTGATTTCCTGTTTTTTTCGTTTTAATTAGTTTATGTTAAACTTGCCAACACCTGATAGACTGTCGTTTTACCCTGTCATTTACCCTCCGTTTTAAAGCGGTTTACAGCTTTGAGGCAACCCCCCTGCTCACGAATATCATTTTAGCATATGCAATAAAAATTACTGCAAATTTTTTAAAAAACGAAAAAAAATTTTTTGTTTATTTTTCAGCAGGTTAAAAAGGATTCAAGAGAGATCTCTGCGCCTTGGCCAGGGCGCTTTTGCGGCCTCCGTGATAGCCTTTCAAGGATGCCGTTTTCGCTCTGCCAAATCCTTCTATCTACCCCCAAAAAAAACCTCTCAGCAGAAGGCTGAGAGGCTGAAAATCAACCAGCGATCTTTTCGATCAGGCGGATTTTTTGAAATCCTCGGATTGCCACCAGTCACGTTGCGCTTCCTCGAGAATATCACGATAAGGTTGCAATTCCGGTGTTTCAACCATCTCTTCGATATCGAGGTGATCGTATTTCATGAACAGTTCGTTCGGAATGGAGTTTCTCAGTCTGTCAAGTATTGCGCTGCGTTTCATTTCTCTTTCCTTTCGTAATTGAAAGCACCTGGCGCTGTTTAAGCGGCCAGCCTTTTTTCCTTTTCCCGGATCGGGACTTCCCGCAATGAGAGGTCAAAATCCCACCAATCCGGTGTCCTTTACGATCCTATTTTACTACAATTACGAAAGCAGTGCGACCCCCTTCTTCCGCTACTCCCGACCTCTAGAAAACTACTTTGAAGAATCAACTCAAGGGCGGTTCCGGGCAACTCTGACAGAGGGTCAGTTCCACCGGCCTATTATCCGGCGGCATCTGCTGGGCGACATCACGCAGGGCGGTGCGCAGACCCTCCTCAACGGTGGGATGATAGAAAGGCATCTGCAGCATTTCAGCCACTGTCATCCGGTTCTGGAGGGCGAGGGCGAGAAGATGGGCCAGGTGTTCCGCGTCGGGAACCGCCATTTCGGCGCCAAGGAAACGCATGCTGTCACGATCCACGTATATGTGGAGGAGACCGAGGTTGCGTCCTTCAACGCGGGCTCGTGACTGTTTGCTAAAATCCGACCTGCCGATAATAACGTCGGTATGCCCAAGCTGCTCAAAGGTCTGCCCGACCAGGGCAATCTGCGGGTCGCTGAAGACGATCTTGAGGGGAACCCGGCGGCAAAAGTTCCGGGGCTCATCAAGCCCGCAATTCACCCCGGCGATAAACCCCTCGTCAAGAGCTTCATGAAGGATAGGACTGAGACCATTTACGTCACCGGCAATAAATACGGGCAGGTCAGCTACCTGCAAGGTGTTGGAGTTGAAAGGAGGCAGACCCCGGTCATCAAGTTCGATTCCGAGATTTTCCAGTCCCAACCCCTGAAGGTTGGGTATTACCCCACTTGAGGCGACAATTTTATCAACGGCGACGCTTTTATCTCCGGCCCTGACCAGGAGATAGTTTCCCATATCCTCAACCTCCGCTTCGTCACCGGCATAAAGAACAAATTCCTCCCCCATGGCAGCCGCCACAGCGCTGTTGATTTCAGGGTCGGTCAGGCCCCCGAAAACACGGCGTCGAGCAAAACCGTGAACTTCGACACCCAGCCGACTGAGGGCCTGGCCGATTTCCAAGCCGATGGTGCCAAGCCCGATAACCCCGACCCGTTTCGGGAAATCCTCCTGCTCGAAAAGGTTGGCGCTGGTCAGAACAAGCTCAGAGAAACCTTCCCAGGCCTCCGGCACAATGGGGCGCGATCCGGTGGCAATGATGATTCGGGAGGTTGTGAACTCTTCCCGGCCCACCCTGACACGGTCGGGACCAACAATTTGGGCGCGGCCATCCAAAAGCTTTCCGTTTGCCATTTCCAAAGTATCATCGCGCATCCCGCCGGCGAAAAAATCGCGAAGCTTGCGGACATGTTTCATTACTGCAGAAATATCCACCGAAACCTGACGGCTACTGAGAAACCCCTTCTCCCCCAGCAACCGGCTTTTATGGCAGGCATTCGCAACATGAATGAGCGCCTTGGAAGGCATGCACCCAACCCTGGCGCAGGTCGTGCCGAGGGGACCGTGATTAATGAGAATGAAATTTTCGGTATATTTCTTAACCTGGCGCAAAGCGGAAAGACCTGCACTTCCGGCACCGATGATTAGGACCTGCACCTGTTTCCCCATAATCGACTCGCTTTTCAACCTTCTCTTCGCAGATAAAAGCAGTTACAAAGCTACCTCCGAAGCGACGAGGAAGGCATCTCCCGGCCTGCGGCCTGAGTCTCTTTGTACCAAGCTCCTGTGAAAATTCCTAAACAATTAAAATACCTGAAATCAGTTTAATTTATTTATCCAAATCAGCAACCCCTCAAAAATTCATTTCAAAAATGACCCAATAAAAAAGGCCGTTCCTGTTTGAAGGAACGGCCTTTGGGGTTTTCTTTATCCTGGGGAATCAGATTCTGTCGGCATCAATACCGAAAGTAATGGCACCGATGGCTTTGTCACCGTCCATAACCGGTACCGAAATCTGAATCAAAAAGGCCATACAGCTCAAATCAAATTCGACTTCGTCAATGAAAATTCCGCCTTTACCACCATTAAAAGATTTTTTGAATTTAGCTTCGTCCCCCTGCCAGTAATCGGAGGTTCTATTGGTCATGGCAACATTGGCGCCCTGATTGTCCATGACGAATATTTCCATAAAATACTGAGTGCTGTAATAAATATTGGAAAGGTGACGGCCGGTTGGAGAATTCATCAATTCCTGCATATAGGGCTGAACCTTCTGAGAGGCAATCCACTCCTTATCCCTGGCCTGGATAGCCTCGAGGGTTTTGTTTTTGGCGTTCTCAGCCTTGACGGCGGCGACAATAACGGGATCCCTCCCATAAGCGGCAAGTTTTCCGTTAGCGAGTTCAATAAGAGCTTGAGGAGGGGCTTCGGCGAACGATAAGCTAATGCAGATAGCCAGAATGAAAAAGAGGCAGGCGATTACAGGCAATAACCGATTTTTGCAGAACATGAACTTCTCTCCTTGTCACCTTTTTGTAGAATAAACCCCGGTCTCTTTTTAAATGAGCTGACCCAGGATGACCGTCAAGGGTCGTGACATATTTCATGGGGATCGACATGCAGGTGTCGAGCCATTTTTTTAATTTTTGGTGATTTAATCAGTTTTCCTGCAAATTTCCTGTCAATTTTTTAACAGTCCTCTTTTTCTCCGCCGGGCTTGAACTTCCCACAGGCAACATTTTTTACACCATTCCACAAAAAATTGTCATTACATTATAAAGATAAAATCTATCGAACAAAATAGTTTTTTCAATATCAAGGAGGGGAGAATATATTGTAGCCATAGAAAGTTCCTATGATGAGGTGCTATTACCCCTAAAGATCTCAAACATCCAAAAGTGACAAATGAAAAACAACAATTGTTTTCGTCCTACCTGCTCAAACCATAAATCCCAAAACGGCACCCAAATTGCAGCAGGGAAAAACGCCTCTAATAATATCAACCCGCTAAAAAAAAGGGATTTTCTCTTTAAAACGGTTCTTAATTAAAACTTTGACGAAAAATTGGCACTCATGAAGACCTCGGAATCCACATGTTACCCCGCCTTTCCGGATGGCAACCAGGCTTACGGCAGCTCTGAGCCGGAACGGGAGTGGTTTTTCGAAGAGATACTAAAAGGTATCGACATAGGCATCATTATCATTAATTCCAAGGAAAAAACCTTGGAATTCTGCAACACAACCTCTCTTAACATTTTGCAAATATCGGCCAATCAACTCTCCTACAAGACGTTGGAGAATTACCTGTTCGCCGGAGGTGCGACTCGACCCCAATCAGGTGTGCCTTCATACTCGGGTTCCTCTCAAGTGGTTCAACACGGCCAGCGGATGCTCGGATTTTCAACCTATCCGGTTTCAGAATGTCACCTCTGTATTTTCCTTCGTGACATCACCGAAAAGATGCGCCTGGAATCTATCGCCCAGGCGGTCAACACCATGGACAATATTGGGCTGGTTTTTTCCGGAATTCGGCATGAAATGGGCAACCCCCTCAACTCCATAAAAATGACTATCAGTGTCCTGCAGAAAAATTTTGACACTTTTTCCCGGGAAACGGTCTTCAATTACATTGATCGCATTGTTGCCGAGGTCGCCAGAATGGAATTCATGCTGAAATCTCTCAAAAATTTCAGCATGTATGAAAAGTTTGACATTCAGAAGGTCAATTTCGGGACCTATCTGGACAGCTTCATGGGCTTGGTTTCCAGAGATTTTAAAGAAAAGAAAATCACTTTGAGCATTGCCTCGGTTCCCAGTCTGACTTCGGTTTCCATCGATCCCCGGGCCATGAATCAAGCCCTGTTGAATATTCTCGCCAATGCCGCCGACGCATTATCCGGACGCCCGTCTCCCCAGATTCGTATTATTCCCAAGCTGGGAGACGATTACGTTGGTTTGGAGATTGCCGACAACGGCTGCGGCATGTCGCCCGAGCAACAAAAGAACCTGTTTCAGCCCTTTTGTACCAACAAACCCCACGGCAACGGGCTGGGTCTGGTTATTACCCAGAAACTGCTGGCGAGAATGAATGTCAGCATCGCCATTCAGAGCACGGCAGACGTCGGAACTACGGTCAGATTGCTTATTCCCATAGCTTCACCCGCTGCGGTGAAAAAATCGCTTAAGAACCTGCATCATACTCAGGATGGATGTAACGTATGAAAAAAATTCTTATCGTCGACGATGAAAGGCCTTTTCTCGAGAGCCTGCAGGACGGCATCGCCACTTACAGCGATCAATTGAACGTCATTTGCGCCAACAACGGCGAGGAGGCCCTGGCGGTTCTGAAAAGGGAAAAAGTTGACCTTCTGGTCACCGATCTTCATATGCCGGTCATGGACGGATTCGAATTGCTGGCTCATATCAGTAAGCTCGATCCCTACCTTCCTGTCATTGTTATGACCGCCTTCGGGACCCCTGAAATCGAGGAAAAAATTTCCAACATGACGGCCTTCCACTACCTGGAAAAGCCCCTCGATTTCGACGCTCTCACCCATATGATCGAACAGGCCCTTGCGGAAAATTCGCGCAGTTTTATCCGCGGCATCACCCTGCCGGCTTTTTTGCAGATGGTCCACTTGGAGAAAAAGAGCTGTACCTTAAAAGTCAGCTCTAAAGATAACTCCGGCTTCCTCTTTATTGAAAAAGGCGACCTCTACGACGCCCAGACATCTGATCTCCAAGGGGAAAAAGCAGCCATGGAAATTATGGTCTGGGAAGACGCCGATATTGAAATGGACAATACCTGCCGGCGTAAAGAGAAAAAAATCGAAAAGCCCCTCGATTTTGTCCTTCTGGAAGCTTTCAGAATCAAGGACGAGGAAAATGCCCCGGAGTTCCAACCCAAACCCAAGCCCAAGCAAACCTCGGAATCTGACCTTGACCTCAACTTCGAATCTCTGACGAATTCAGCGGAAGCGGCTGTTCCTGTAAGCAAAGCAGTGGTCGCGAAAAAGCCGTTGTTTGCCGAAAAGCTTTTTGCCCATCTCAAGAAGTCTGTTGCAATTCGCGAGTTTGCCATTTTCGATGAGGCCAACTTCTTGCAGCACCAAAGTTCCGACGCCTGCTCCCTTGCCAAAATCGACCCGGCATTTTATTTGGCAGAATGTCAGTCTCTGGGCAAATCACTGGAAGGGAATAAGATTCGATTTATACAATTCACCACGGCAAGCCGAAATTCCAAACTACTCTTCAAGCGCGGAAAATGTCAGGTGGTTCTTTCTTTGAACAAAGGCGTAAAACTGAACGAAATTCTCGACCAGATGTCGAACTCGCTATTCGAAACGTCTTGACAAAATTGCACAAGGAGAAACCATGCAACAGTTAATTGACGATCTTAAATCCATTCCAGGCGTAATCGGTGCTTATGTTTTCCGTACCAACCAAGGGGTACAGTGCAGCAATCTTCCCTCGATCTTTAAACCCGAACGCATTGCAGATATCACCAAAAGTCTGATTAAAATCCACACGGCAGGGAAGCAGAACTTTGCCGATTTGGTTGAGGTTTTTATTAATTATGAAGAATCCATGCTGTTCTGCAGACAGTTTACCCCCTCTAATTACGTCATGGCCGTCTGCGACCCGGGAATGAATCTGGGCGTTCTTGCAATGTCGCTGAACATGGCACTGGAAGAAGTTTCCGGCCGGGTCGCGGCTGAGGAAGCGTCTCCCCCTGAAGTTCAGGAAGCAGAGGTGCTGGAACAGCCGGCAGCTCCTGCCCCCCCCGCTGCAGCTAGTCCCCCATCCTTTGAGAAAGGTCCTTTGGCAAAACCGCTGGAGGAGATGTCAAAATTGCTCGCCAAAATTCTCGGTCCCATGGCCCTCATCGTTTTCGATGATACCGTTGCCAAGTGGGCAGCCGGACGTACCCCGACGCCATCCGATCTGCCTGAACTTGTTGACAGTCTGTGCCGGGAAATTGACGATTCAGAAAAAGCGAAGCGTTATCAGGAACTGGTGCAAAGCTATCTGCCGGCCGCGTAAAAGAAAAGGAGTAATGTACCATGACTGGAGTCCAGCGTTTCGCCAATCGAATTGAACAGATCAAGGGTGTCGGAAATTACATCGTTGCCCGCAACGATGGTCAGATCGTCATTCATAACCTGGAAAACCCGGAAAAACTAACCTCCTTGGTGACCATTGGTGGTTTCCATGCTCAGTCCATACAAAAAACCCTCGGATTCAGCGAATTTGGTTATCTGATTTATATCAGGCCGCAGAATCAGAACCTGATCATCTTCTCATTGGACAAATACTATCTTGGGATTCTTCAAAAGATCGATTCCAATCAGACCCAGCTGATTGAAGAAGTCAGCAGGTTTCTTTTCAACCTGAAAAATCAAAAGAAAACCGACAATACGTCGAAAGAGGAGGAACACTGATGAAACTGCAACGCTTATGGACCGACTTGCTGATTGCCTGTCTGGCCCTGCTGATCTGTTTACATGCGGCTCCGTTGCGGGCAGCGGAAGAGATGACTCCTCTGGACAAAAACGTGGCAAAAATTGCTAAGGACTGTGCCGCGGAAATTCTGGAACAGTTCGAACTCTTATTGAGTTCGGGGCAATTGAATGTCGCTCAACTCTTTGACACATTTTATGTCCCCATTCCAAAAACCGATCCTCAAAAGTTTCACACGGCCTACGATGAACTGGCCTCGGGGATCATCCGTCCGATTCTGGACAAATATCTGGAGAAAGACCCTAGGCTGATCTACGTAATTGCGGTCGACAGAAATGGCTACCTGCCAACTCATAATACGAGGTTTTCCCAGCCCCTGACCGGGGATCCCGACCACGATTACAAATGGAACCAGAGCAAGCGCATGTATACCAACCGCATGGGTCTGAAAGCCGCCCGGAATAATGAGCCTGAATTGATGCAGATCAATTCTTATAAAGGGAAAAGGATCGTAACCGACATGTCAGTGCCGATTTTTGTGCAAAAGCGACACTGGGGTGCGGTTCGCATCGGCTATCGTGACAGATAATAATCAGGGGCAAAAAGAATTGTTTTTTTGACTATCGGTCAATATTACTTTTTGGCAAAGGAGAACGTAAATGTTTAAGAAAGTGGGTATCAAAGTAGCCGTCCAAGTGAATCTTGTGTTGTTAATTGTTATTGCGGCTGGAGCTTTTTATCTCATCCAGAAGCAGGGTCAAAGTTTGGAGGCCCAGCTCAGGGAGCGGGGAAGAATTGAATCTTTGGTCGGTGCCAAGCTGGTAGGAAATATTTTTGAGGAGGCTATCGACAACGAAGTTCTGGAAGAAAGAGATGCCTTCGACACCAATTATCTCGAAATTCCCGGTTTCGACCCGGCCAAGTACCATACCATGTACGATTTTTATCTCGACAAGGCGCTTCTGGCCATGCAGGACGAATTCCTCAAGGACGAGAGTATTCTCTATGCCTACGCAATTGACCGTAACGGCTATGTTCCTACCCACAACACCCGGTTTCAGAAACCGCTGACCGGCAATAAAGACCAGGACCGTGCCGGTAACCGAACCAAGCGAATCTTCAACGACGCCGTTGGTCTGAAAGCTGCCCAAAATCAGGAAGAAGGTTTTTTCCAGACCTATAAGCACGAAGTTTACGGAGAGATGCTCGACGTTTCCTCTCCGATTTTCATCAAAGGCAAGCACTGGGGTAACTTCCGCGTCGGTTTTAACCCTGATAAAGCCCGCCTGGCCCAGAAAAACCTGACCACCGCCCTGATTACCATCATGGCAGCCATTCTTGCAGTATCCGCCGTGCTGGTCTTCATCGTCGTGAACTCGGCCCTGGCACCCCTCAAGAGATTCACCAAGATCGCATCCGAACTGGCCGACGGCAATGTTAATCAGGAAATCACCCATAATTCCAAGGACGAGATCGGCAGATTGGCGGACGTTCTCGAGCGACTGCGCGTCAGCCTTAAGGTGGCCATGACCAAACTCAGCCAGAAATGATTAATTACTCTGGATTTGTATGGATTTCGGTAACCCATCCAGGCGTTGAGCGTCTGACAGTATGGCCCGAACGGCTTAAATTATCAGACGACCTCGCTCGGGTGGCCTAAAAAGCGAAAATTATCTCAGTTGACGAGGAATAAAAGGAGTAAAAATCATGTCGGTTAAAAAAATTCTTGTGTCCACGCTGGGCATTACTCTTACCGTTTTCTTTATCGGCAACAGTTATTGTCTGGCCGAAACGGCGACCCAGAAGGTCAAAAAATATGCCGAGACAGTGCTGACTCAGTTGGCGGCCGATCCTGCTATTGTTAAGGCGGTCATAGTTGAAAACGCCAAAGGGAAAACCCTTGACGAAATCAAAAAGCTGGATGAAAAATGGAAAGCTACCGCTGATGATGAAATTCCGTCCTATGTCAAAGAGCGGATGGAATCACCCATGGGCAAGCACCTTGCCGGCATCCGCGATACCCAATATTTTTTCAAAGAAATATTCCTCATGGATAATCTTGGCGCCCTTGTAGCTCTCTCCGACAAAACCTCGGACTATTGGCAGGGCGATGAGAAAAAATTTCAGAGGCCTTTTGAGAGAAATGCCGTCTTCGTCGATGATGTAAGCTTTGACAAAAGTACCAAGTCTTTTCTGGCTCACGTCAATATCCCGGTCAAGGACAAAGGCGTGGTAGTAGGGGTTATCACCTTTGGGATTGACATGGATATTTTCTGGATGACGCCCATGTAACCCTTTTTAAAAGGCTTCTCCTTTCGGGAGCAGCCTCAAATTATAACCCGATGATAATCTTCCAAAGGACGGGCTTCTGCCCGTCCTTTATTTTTTCTTCTTCCGGGCGAAACCCCACGAAAAGCTGGTATTCAGGATTTCCTTGCCGCCGACGTCAACAGCCGCAAACATCAGCTTGGTTATTTCGGCGGATGCTCCATCCATCAGCACTTCCAGGGCAAACTCCAGATCCGCCCTCAGCTTTTCCCGCTTATCCCCCGACGCCCCATAGGCGTATTTGAGATCATGCTTCAAGGCAATTTCGGTCAGGTTGGGAATCTTGAACAACTTCGAGAAGAGGTTGTCAGGAATCATGGAGGCACCATCGAATACCCAGCTTTTATAGTCTTCTCGGTGGGCATCCAGGCGCTGAACCAGGTAATCAAGACCAAAATGGCGGCATAATTCCTTGGCATATTCCGTTGTCACGGTATCACCGATCTTCGGTAACCTCATCCGCTCCCTCTTCTTTCCGAAAACCTTCAGGCGGGCTTTTGGCTTAAGGATACCTCCAGCTCAAGATTGACTTCCAGCCGGGACAGATTAGCCTCCACCAGCTTGACCCTGACCTCCTGACCGAGCCGGAAAGAACGCCCTGAGCGCTCTCCCAGCAGTTCGTGCCGTTTTTCCAGATAAATGTAATAGTCATCGACCAGGGTCGAGAGCCGCACCATCCCCTCAGCCATTACTTCCTTGAGTTCCACCCAAAATCCAAAATCGGCCAGGGACGATATAACCCCACTATAGCTCTGCCCCACCCTGTCCCGCAGAAACAGAATCGTGAGGCGTTTAACGATTTCCCGTTCCGCCTCCATGGCTTTTCTTTCCATGGCGTTAATGTGATCGGAATTCTTCTTCAGCCGCTTGGCCCCCGCCATCCTGCCCTGATCGCCATCAAGGGTGGCCTTAAGAGCCCGGTGGACCACCAGGTCCGCATAGCGCCGGATGGGCGAAGTGAAGTGACAGTAACAGTCCGAGGCCAGCCCGAAGTGCCCTTCGTTAACCGGCGAATAACCGGCCTGCATCATGGAGCGCAGGGCGAGGCGGTTGACAAGAAATTCCATCTCCGTTCCTCTTGCGGCAGCAAAGAGGCTTTGCAACCCTTTAGCATCGCGCTTTTCGGGAAGAGACGAACCGAGGAAGGTGAAACGCAAAAGCTTGAACAAAGAATCAAGCTTTTCAGGATCGGGGCGCGGATGGTTACGGAACAGAAACCGCGCCCCGCGTTTTTCCAGAAAACGTGCGACCGCCTCATTGGCGGCAAGCATAAACTCTTCGATGATCTGGTGACCAAAATGGCGGGGCCGGGGCCGGACATCCTCGGCATGATCGCGGATATCGATGAGAATTTCAGGCTCCGGCAGGTCGAAATCGAGGGCGCCTTTTTCCTCACGCCGGGCCAGCAATTCCCGGGCGAGGGCCTCGGCCTGCCTCAGCATCGGGACATGTTCGCCAATGTGAGCCTGCCCGTCCAAGTCATTATCGAGGATCGCCTTTTTGATCTGAGCGTAGGTCAGCCGGCCGTGGCTGCGGATGACGGCCGGATAAAAACGTTCCGAAAGCGGGACCCCCTGAAACGAAAAAAGAATTTCCGCGGCCATCGCCAGGCGCGGCTGATCCGGGACCAGGCTGCATAGACCGTTGGAAAGCTTTTCCGGAAACATGGGCTCTACCGAAGATGGGAAATAATAGGAATTGCCCCGTTCCTCGGCCTCGCGGTCGAGGAGCGAGCCCGGCGAAACATAATGAGAAACGTCGGCAATGGCAACCCAGAGTCTCCACCCGTCGTTTTCCCTGCGCACACAAACCGCGTCGTCAAAATCGCGGGCATTGACCCCGTCGATGGTCACCAGGGGCACGCTTCTCAGGTCCTCGCGCCCCGCCAGGTCTTCCGGCTGCGGTTCTTCCGGCAACAGGTCGGCTTCGCGCCGAACCCCTTCAGGAAAAACCGTGGGGATTGCAAAACCGGCCTTGACCAAAGCTTCCTGGACCTTGACGTCCTCCTCCCGGCCGAGAATTTCCTCAAGCCGTGCCGACCAGGTCCCACCGTCGATCTCCGCTTCCGGCCTTACCACCACGATATCGGAAAGGCCGGGCTGTCCCACCTCCGCGACATGATCGACAATAACGTTGAACCCGAGTTTCGGATCGACGGGCCGTGAGAAAAAGGTCCCGTGGCCGAGCTGACGGATAATTTTGACGGCGATACGCGAATGAAAGCGCTCGACGATACGGACGATACGGCCTTCCGGATTTTTCCCCCGCCGCCTGGGGAGGATGGTCACGAGGACCTTATCGCCGTGCCAGGCACCGCCAAGGGCGCTGCGGGAAATAAAGATATCGCGGCAGCGTTTGTCCTCGGGAATGACGAAACCGACGCCGGAGCGCTGGATTTCAAGGGTACCCATCTGCATGGGCATTTTCCTCACCAGCCCGAAAGCCTGGCCGATACGGATCAGACGCCCTCGGGAGATGAGGCTTTCCACCATGTCCTCGACCCGCTCACGCTGGGCTTTGGAAATCCCCAACAGGGAGAACAGTTCCCCCCGGGTCAGCGGTTTGTTCACCTCCTGGAAGATCCCGAGGATATTTTCCTCGCGAAGACCACCCTTCTTTTTCATTTTTCTGTTCATAGAGTTCACATCCCCCCGATCAAACCTTTAAACCAGACCAGTCACGAAGTCCGTTTCAACGACCGCAAATCAGGCGCCAGTTCAGGCTATGGTTGCACATTAGGCTGTTCAATAACCATAGCATAAAAAGCATGAGATGAAGATCGCTTAATGCCTGGCTTGCCGGGAAGATAGAAATGTCGCACGCGCTCCGAGAAAATAATCTTCGGTGGTTCGATTGGGGTGGATAATGATGGCCGAGAAGACTAAAATCGAAAGTCGCCCGGGGTAGATCGGGACCGATTGATTTTGAAACCGAGAAATTTTTCGGCATCTGACCAATATTTCTTTTCCTCAAGAACATCACAAAAAACAAATGGCTGTCGATCCTTCACCACAAAATCCGGTTAAAACCGGTTGGCTTATTCCCGCCTGTCTCCTGACCGGGATCTTTTTACTGAACTTTTCAGGCCGGATCATTCTCGCACCGCTTCTCCCCGCCATCGAGAAGGAACTCCAGGTCTCCCACGGGGCCGCCGGTTCGCTTTTCTTTTCCATGTCGGTTGGCTATTTTGTGTCTCTGCTGGGCTCGGGCTATGTGGCATCCCGGATAACGCATCGTCGGACCCTTCTTCTCTCCGCTTTCCTGGTCGGCTTTACTCTTCTTGCCACTTCATTCGGGGCCAGGCTCTGGCAGCTCCATCTCGGCCTCCTGGCCCTCGGCCTGGCGGCCGGGATTTACCTTCCGTCCGGCATTGCCGCCCTGACCACCCTGGCGGGACCGAAGCAGTGGGGTCGAGCGCTCGCTATCCACGAACTGGCACCCAACCTCTCCTTTCTGCTTGCCCCGCTACTGGCGGAGTTTCTCATGCTCGCCATCTCGTGGCGGGGGGTTCTGACGATTTTCGGTCTCGGATCGATTCTGGCCGGAATGGTTTTCATGCGAATCGGGCAGGGCGGAGAATTTAAAGGACAGCGTCCCGATCTCAGCGCCATGCGGAGTCTGGCCATGAAAAGATCCTTCTGGGGGATTATGGCCCTGTTCGCCCTCGGGGTCGGCTCGACCATCGGGGTTTTTACCATGCTCCCCGTTTTTCTTGTCGAGGATGCCGGCATGGCCCGCTCTTCCGCCAATCTGCTGGTCGGCTTTTCCCGTGCCGGGACCCTTCTGCTGGTTCTCGCCGGAGGATGGGCCAGCGACCGTTTCGGCCCCAAACGGACCATGGGCGTTGTTCTTCTTTTAACCGGAATCCTGACCGCCTGCCTGGGCCTTTTCCACGGTCACTGGAACACCTTGGCCATTTTTCTCCAACCCCTGGCGGCGGTCTGTTTCTTTCCTGCCGCCTTCGCCGCCATGTCCTCGGTTGTCGCCCAGGAGGCCCGGAACATTATCATCGCCCTGACCGTTCCTTTTTCTTTCCTCATCGGCGGGGGTCTTCTCCCCGCCGTCATTGGCGCCATGGGCGACCTCGGCCACTTCCGGAGCGCCTTTTGCCTGACCGGAATCCTCATCACCATCGGCGGCCTCTGCGCCCTGACCTTCCTCCCTCAAGAAAAGAATGTAACGGCATAAATCTTTCGGTCAATCGGTCAACCTAGCCTAGCTAACCCGGAATATTGGAAAATCCGCATTTTTCAGGTGGGTTTTGGTCTTTTTCTAGCCTGAACTCGCCGCCAAGCATGCCGGGACCTATTATTTGCAGCTTCTTGACATTGATTATCAACTGGTGTTAAATTGAATTGTGCCCCCCCCCACGGGGGGATGGGGTTATGAATTGACAGGGAGGAAAGGATGGATCAGGACAAAACCAAAATTGTCAACCGATTAAAAAGTATCGAGGGTCACGTTAGGGGAGTGATCAAAATGGTGGAAGACGGATCCTACTGTATCGACATCGTCAATCAGATCAATGCCGTTCAGGCCGCGCTGCAGAAGATCAATACCCTGGTTCTCGACAAACACCTGCATACCTGTGTGACCACGGCGATCCGGGGCGATGACCCCAGCGAGCGCGAGCGGGTTATCGATGAGATTATCCAGGTATTCAATGCCAGGGGAAAAAGCTAGAAGTTCCTGGAAAAGCCGGAAGAGGTGTTTTTATGGCTTCCCAAAATCACATAGTCCTTCCCGTGCTGGGCATGCATTGCGCCAGCTGTGCGGGCAAGGTCGAAACGAATATCAAAAAGCTGGCCGGCGTGAGCAGCGTCTCGGTCAATTTAAGTACGGAAAGGGTTTCCATAGCCTGCGATCCGGCCGAAGCCTCCATCCCGGACATGGTCGACAGCATTACCGAAGCGGGCTTCAAAGTGCCCACCGCCACCCTTGAACTCACGATTACCGGGATGCACTGCGCCAATTGCGCCAATACCATCGAACGCACTCTCATGCAGAAAGTTTCCGGCGTTCTCGAGGCCGCAGTCAACCTGGCCAATGAAAAAGCGAATATCCGCTACCTTTCCGGCACGGTTTCACAAGAGGATATTATAGCGGCCATTGAGGGGGCCGGTTTCGGCGTGCTTCAGGCCGATTCGGAAGAGGAGATGGTGGATGCCGAGAAAGAGGCCCGCAAAACTGAGATCCGCGATCAGAGCCGCAAGTTATGGGTTGGTGTCTTATTCACCCTCCCCCTTTTCATCCTCAGCATGGGACGGGACTTCGGTCTTACCGGAACCTGGGCTCACGCGGCCTGGGTCAATGTCCTGTTCTGGCTGCTGGCCACCCCGGTTCAGTTCTACACGGGCCATGACTATTACCTGGGAGGCTGGAAAAGTTTGCGCAACAGATCGGCCAATATGGACGTTCTGGTCGCCCTGGGATCCTCGGTAGCTTATTTTTACTCCATTGTCATTACCCTGGGACTGCTCGGAGGCCATGTCTACTTCGAGACCTCGGCGGCCATCATCACCCTGATTAAAATCGGGAAACTCCTGGAAGCCCGGGCCAAGGGCAAAACCAGCGAAGCCATCAAGGCATTGATGGGGCTCCAGGCGAAAACCGCCCGAATCGAACGGGACGGAAAAGAGATCGACATTCCTGCCGGTCAGGTCAAGGTTGGGGATATCGTTATTGTCCGGCCCGGAGAGAAAATCCCTGTCGACGGTACGGTCGTCGACGGACAATCCGCCGTGGACGAGGCCCTGTTGACCGGTGAAAGCCTGCCGGTGGACAAAAAGGCCGGCGATGAGGTGATCGGAGCGACTCTCAACAAAGAGGGCCGCCTTAAACTAGAAGCCACAAAAGTGGGTAAAGAGACCGCCCTCGCCCAGATTATCCGTCTGGTGGAGGAAGCCCAGGGCTCCAAAGCTCCCATTCAGGCTCTGGCCGACAAGGTGGCGGCCGTTTTCGTTCCTGCCATCATTGTCATTGCCCTGCTCACCTTTGCCGTCTGGCTGCTGTCCGGGGCAGGTTTTAGCCACGCCCTGATTCGCCTTATTGCCGTTCTCGTCATTGCCTGTCCCTGCGCCCTCGGTCTGGCCACCCCCACAGCCATTGTCGTGGGCATGGGCAAAGGGGCCGGCCAAGGCATACTTTTCAAAAACAGTGCATCCTTGGAACGCGCCCATGCCCTCCTGGCCGTTGTCCTGGACAAGACCGGCACCATTACCAGAGGAGAACCCGCCGTTACCGACCTAGTCATCGCCAAGGGCCAGTCCCCCTATGGCGATACCGACTCCGAGGCCGATATCCTTCGCCTGGCAGCCTCCGTCGAACGCGCATCAGAGCATCCTCTGGGAGAAGCCATCGTCCTGGCTGCCGAAGAAAAAAACCTGAAGCTCAGCGATCCCGGGAACTTCAAAGCCATTGCCGGCTACGGTGTCTCTGCCGAAGTGAAAGGGAAAAAAGTTCTACTCGGCAATCTGCGGCTCATGAAAGACGAAAGGGTCATCCTCAACGGGCTTGAAGCTGAGGCTGAAAGGTTGGAGAAGGAGGCCAAAACTGCCATGTGGATGGCCATTGAAGGCAAAGCCGCAGCCCTGTTCGGCATTGCCGACACATTGAAGGAAAGTTCGGGAGAAGCCATTGCCGCCCTCAAAACCATGGGCCTTGAAGTGGTCATGATGACCGGCGACAATCAGGCAACGGCCGAAGAGATAGCCCGGAAGGTCGGGGTCGACCGGGTCCTGGCCGAAGTCCTGCCGGCGGACAAGGCAGCCAGGGTGGCCGAACTGCAAAAAGAAGGAAAAACCGTGGCCATGGTCGGCGACGGTATCAATGACGCTCCGGCCCTGGCTCAGGCCGATGTCGGCATTGCCATCGGTAGCGGGGCCGATGTCGCCATGGAAGCTGCCGGCATTACCCTGACCAGTGGCGACTTGAGGGGTGTAGCCAAAGCCATCCGGCTGAGCCGGGCAACCATGAGAACCATCAAACAGAATCTGTTCTGGGCCTTTGCCTACAACGTCATCCTTATTCCGGTTGCCGCCGGCGCGCTGGTTGTCTTTCCGGACATAACCATCTGGCTGCGTGAACTGCATCCCATCGCCGCAGCCTTTGCCATGGCTTTCAGCTCGGTGACGGTTGTCAGCAACAGCCTGCGGTTGCGCCGGGCAAGGGTATAAATGATTCACACGGAGCGGGAAAATTTCCCGTGGAAGGGAGGCACCATGTATAAGGATCCGGTTTGCGGTATGGAAGTAAATGAGGAGAAGACCAAGCACCTGGTTCATCTGGACCATGAGACCTTTTATTTCTGCTCGGAAAAATGCAAGGAATCCTTCGAGGAAGAAACCGGCGTAAAAACCTCGAATAAAGGATTTTTGCGAAGGTTTCTGGACAGGTTGGCCAATGAAAACCGCAAGACTTACGGAGATAGCAAGCCGAAATGTCATTAGAAAAATGTTGACACGGAGGTTTCAAAAACAGGTGCTCAGACTTAGGAGCTTCTGAATCTGTTCTGGGGAACCATTAGAAAGGAGATCAATATGTTTGGCGGACACATGGTACCGGGCGGGGGATATGAGGGGTTTATGTTTTTCCCGTTCATGTTCGGACTGCTATGGATCGTAGCTGTGGTTTATGTTCTCTACCTGGGAACACGGCTGGTCAAGGGCGTTGAAAAAATCGCCGAAAAGATCGGGGACCAGAAACAGCCTTAAACCTGTCAGGGTGAAGAAAGTAAGGTTTCATGGGCACAAAAACATCCTTTAAAATAACCGGCCTGTGCTGTGGGGAAGAAGTCACCACGCTCAAAAAGGTTGTCGGCAGGCTGGATGGAATTCTGGAGCTCGATTTCGATATCCTGAACAGCCGCATGACAGCGTCCTATGATCCCGGCCGGGTCACTCCGAAAAGCATCATGACCGCCGTAGCCGGGACCGGCATGAAAGCCGAGCCCTGGAGCGGCAAAAAAGCTCCGCAGCCACCAGCATCCTTCTGGCAGCGGCATGGCCGCCTTTTCATGGTCTTTCTCAGCGGCCTCTTTCTTCTTTGCGGTTTTTTCAGCCACTGGATTTACCATGGCAGCCTTCTAGAAGCCCTGACCGGGGGAAGCGGACAGGGGGGCCACAAGCTCCCGCTTCTGTCCCATCTTTTTTATTTCGGAGCGGTTGTCAGCGGGGCCTGGTTCGTCATCCCCAAAGCCTTTTTTGCGGCCCGAAAACTGCGCCCCGATATGAATTTTCTCATGACCGCCGCCGTGTTGGGAGCCATGATCATCGGTGAATGGTTCGAGGCCGGGTCCGTCGCCTTTCTCTTTGCCCTGGCCCTGCTCCTGGAACATTGGAGTGTCGGTCGTGCACGCCGGGCCATCAGTGCCCTCATGGCCCTGGCGCCCACCACGGTCCGCTACCTGTGCCCCAATGACGGCGACATTATGGAAAGTCCTGTCGAAAATGTCTTGGTCGGAGTGACTGCGCTGGTCCGCCCGGGAGAAAAAATCCCTCTTGACGGCATCGTGCTCAAGGGCATTTCCGGCGTCAACCAGGCCCCCATCACCGGGGAGTCCATGCCCGTTGAAAAGGGACCGGGCGATGAGCTGTTCGCGGGAACCATCAACGGCGACGGCGCCCTGGAATTCGAAGTCACCCGCCCGGCGGACGACACCATTCTGGCGCGAATCATTCACCTGGTTGAGGAAGCCCAAACCCGCCGCGCTCCCAGCGAACAGTGGGTCGAAAAATTTGCACGCCTCTATACCCCAGCCATGATTCTTCTGGCGCTCAGTATTGCCGTTCTGCCGCCCCTGCTCCTGGCCGGCGGATGGGTTGAATGGTTCTACCGCAGTCTGGTCATTCTGGTCATTGCCTGTCCCTGTGCCCTGGTTATTTCCACACCGGTCAGCATTGTATCGGGCCTGACGGCTGCAGCCCGGAACGGGGTCCTGATAAAAGGCGGCATGTACCTGGAGGCGGCCGGGCGTCTTCGCGCCCTGGCCCTCGACAAAACCGGAACCCTGACCAGAGGGCAACCCGAAGTTCAGAAGATTGTCCCCTTTCATGACCATACCGAGGCCGAAATCCTGACCAGGGCCGCCGCTCTGGAAACCCACAGCGATCACCCCCTGGCCCGCGCCATCCTCCGGAAAGCCGTGGAGAATGGTGCTCCTTCCCAACTTCAGGCTGAAAGTTTTCGGCTTTTTCGGGGCAAGGGCGCCGAAGCCGACATGAACGGCCGCCGTTTCTGGATCGGAAGCCATCGTTTCATGGAGGAAGTGGGGGAGGAAACCCCTGAAGTGCATGAAAAAGCGGAAGCCATGGAGGATGCTGGGCATTCGGTAGTGGCCCTGGGCCACGAGGAACATGTCTGCGGCTTGATCAGCATTGCAGACAGCTTGCGGGACGAGGCACAGCCGATGGTGAACGACCTGCATGATCTCGGTATCCGCCCGGTCACGATGCTGACCGGAGACAATACAACCACGGCCCGGGCCGTGGCCGAAAAGGCCGGCGTGGATGATTATCGCGCGGAACTTCTGCCCGAAGACAAGGTGGAGGCCGTGGCTAGATTGACACGAGAATACGGGCAGGTAGCCATGGTGGGAGACGGGGTCAACGATGCTCCGGCCATGGCCGCGGCCACTTTCGGAATCGCCATGGGTGCCATGGGGACGGATGCGGCCATTGAAACGGCAGATATCGCCCTCATGGCGGACGACCTGTCCAGAATCCCCTGGCTTATCCGTCATTCCCGCCGAACGCTCAGGATCATCAAACAGAATATTGCTTTTGCCCTTGGGGTGAAGCTGGTTTTCATGGCGCTTGCCCTGCTGGGGGACATATCCCTGTGGCTTGCCATTACTGCCGACATGGGGGCTTCCCTTCTGGTTGTTTCCAATGGCTTGAGGCTTTTAAAAAAATAGCCTTTGTTTCAGGCGCCTCCAAGGGGAAAACCAAAAAGGGGCGGGAAGGTTCAGGCTCATTTACAGGCAAAGCGGTTGCGGCCCTGTTTTTTGGCCAGGTAAAGGGCCTCATCAGCGGCACGGACAAGATCCTGCGGCTGATTTTCCGCAGTGGGTATCAGGGAGGCAATACCCAGACTCAGGGTTACATGGGGAGCAACCTCCGAGGCAGCATGGGGCAGCTTCAGCTCCTCCACGGCCCGGTGGACGTTTTCCGCGACGATTTTCGCACCTTCCGCAGGGGTGTCGGGAAGCAGCAGGACAAATTCTTCTCCCCCGTAACGGGCCGCCAGGTCACCGGGCCGCCTGATTCCTGTCGCCAGAGCCCGGGCCACGTGGCGGAGACAATCGTCACCCTCCTGATGGCCATAGTGGTCATTATATTTCTTGAAAAAATCGATATCGCCTAAAACCAGGGACAGGGGGCTACCCCCCCGGAGCATTCTTTTCCATTCACGGGCCATGGTTTCGTCAAAGGCACGCCGGTTGAAAAGCTCGGTCAGGCCATCGGTGCAGGCCAATCTTTCCACCTCCTCCTTGGCTTTGGCCAGAGCAATTTCGGCTCGTTTGCGCGCACTGATATCTTTAAATTGAACTGCCACCCCAGGTGAGCCGTCAATGGTGACCAATGGCCGAGTGGAGAGAATAAAATATTCCTTCTCCCAGCCAGGGAGTTGGCGCTCTATGTCGAACTCACACGCCTTCCGGCTCTTCAACATCGAAAAAAGTTGCACGCTGGCCTCAGGGTCGAGAACTCCATCAAGTAGGTCGGGAATTTGCTGACCGATAACCTCTTCCTCCCCTTTATCCAAAAATTTCAACATAGCCTCATTGGCGCGGACAACAAGGTTGTCATCGCGCACCACCCAGGTCGCCTCCGAAGAAGAGGAAAATAGCTGTCCCAACTCCATGGCCAGGATTTCCCCTTCGAGGAGCCTTTGATTGGTTTCCCCGAGAACCATCTCAAGTCCTTCCACCGTCTGGCTCAGATTCCGGCAAAGTTCCCGAAGCTCGGAATTTTCCTTTTCCAGTTCCAGGACGTTCTTTTTAAGAGAGCGGGGCTCTTTTCCAAAATCGTCCCTATCCATGGGGATGTGAGATGCGCCTGCTTGCATTTCCTCTGGCCTAAGAAAAAGTGTTAAAAATTTTCTCCAAATTGACCAATATTTTTAATTAACAAAAGCAAATTCAGAGCCAAGTTCATAAACCTTCTACATTTTTTCCCATTCCCCCTCAAAAAAATTCCACCTTGACCTGAAAATCCGGAAAAAGTTTTTTTCAACTTTTCACAGCAGGGGAAATTTATTTTTCGTCAGTTTTTTCAGCAGTCATAAATTTTTTAAAACCATTTTTTAAAAAAACAGCTCGGCCTTGAAGAGTCAAAAAACCCTTTTCAGACAGATCAATAAGAATTTAGGACCGCTGAAAAGCCCAGTTTAACAGGATATTCCATTGACATTCAGGACTGATTCTTTATACTGCCGTTCTAAATTCTTTTAAGGATTTTTATGGAAAAGCAAAATTTTCTGGCTGTCAAAAACGTCTACCTCAGTTTCGGCGGCATCATGGCCATCGCCGGAGTCAGTTTTCATGTCAACGAGGGGGAAATCTTTTCCATCATCGGCCCCAACGGGGCCGGAAAAACCAGCATTCTCAATACTATTACCGGCATCTATCCTCCCGACAAGGGCACGATCCATTTCGAGGGGGACGATATCACCCGCATCCCCGTGCATAAACGACCCCTCAAAGGCATTGTCCGGACTTTTCAGAATCTCGAGCTGTTCAAAGGGATGACGGTACTCGACAATCTCATGCTCTCCCGCCATCTGAAAATGAATTACGGCCTTCTGTCCTCCATCGTCTGGTTCGGGAAAACCCGCAGGGAAGAAGTGGCCCATCGCCGCAAGGTGGAAGAGGTTATCGACTTTCTGGAATTGACTCACATCCGCAAAAAACACGTTTTTGAACTCTCCTACGGTCTTCAGAAACGCGTCGAGCTGGCTCGTGCCATGTGCCTGGAGCCGCGCCTGTTGCTCCTCGACGAACCCATGGCCGGCATGAACACCGAAGAGACCGAGGACATGGCCCGCTACATCATCGATCTCAACGAAGAGAGGGGGATTACGGTTATCCTTATCGAGCACGATATGAAGGTCGTCATGGACCTGTCCCATCGCGTGGTGGCCATCGATTTCGGCGAAAAGATCTGCGAAGGGAAACCTAAAGAGGTTGCCGTCAATCCGAAGGTCCTTTCCGCCTATCTTGGGGAGGAAAAATGGATTTAAACAAAACCCTTCCCTATTACATCCTTGAGAACCTTCGCAAAAATCCCAAAAAAACCGCCTTGCGGGAGAAGGATTACGGAATCTGGCAGGAAACCAACTGGGAGGAATATGCGGCCAAGATCGTTCGCCTGGCCATGTATTTCGAATCCCTGGGCCTCAAAAAGGGCGAAAACATCTCCATCATCGGCGACAACAAACCGGAGTGGGTCATTGCCGAACTGGCTGCCCAGCTATTGGGTGCCGTTCCTATCGGTATCTACCAGGATTCGGTGACAGCAGAAGTCCAGTATCTGCTCCAGGCTTCGGATTCGGCCATCATGGTTGGTGAAGACCAGGAGCAGGTTGACAAGGCGCTCGATATCCTCGATGAACTGCCGCGCATCCGCAAAATCGTCTATTATGACGACCGCGGTATGTACCAATATGACCATGAGATCCTGATCTTTTTTGAGGACGCCATAGCCGCCTTCGAGATCGATCAGGACCATGTGGATGCCTACCTTGAGGAGAAAATCGCGGCCTTGAGCCTGGACGACATCGCCGTCATGTGCACGACCTCGGGAACCACCGGCAAGCCGAAGCTGGCCATGCTGACTCACCGCAACCTGCTGTTCATGACCGAAAGCCTGGCGGAGGCCGACCCCAAATACCCCGAGGATGAATTCGTCTCCTTTCTGCCCCTGCCTTGGATGGGGGAGCAGATGATGTGCGTGGTCAGTGCCCTGCGCTTCGGTTTTACCGTCAATTTTCCGGAAAGCACCGAAACCATGCAGGCCGACATGAAAGAGATCGGCCCCCATTTCGTCTTTTCACCGCCACGGGTATGGGAAAACATGGCCTCCTCGGTCCAGGTCAAGATCATGGACGCCTCGCCCCTGAAGCGTTTTGTCTACCACACCCTGCTGCCGGTCGGCTACCGCTACGCGGAATGCAAGTTCAACAAGACGAAACCCGGCTTCGGCTTAGCTCTAATCTACAGGATTGCCTACCTGATCCTTTTTCGGAAACTGAAGGAACGCCTCGGCTTCTCCTTTCTGCGCAGCGCCATGACCGGCGGCGCGGCCCTCGGACCGGACACCTTCAAGTTCTTTCATGCCCTGGGGATCAACCTCAAACAGATTTACGGCCAGACCGAAATCGCGGGTATTTCCTGTATCCACCGCAACGACGATATCGATTTCACCTCCGTGGGCCGCCCGATTCGGGGCACCGAGATCCGCATCACCGAAGAAGGCGAAATCATTTCAAAAAGCGATGCTGTCTTTGTCGGCTATTACACAAGCCGCCACGCCAAAGAAGAGACCATTGTCGATGGCTGGCTCCATTCGGGGGATGCCGGCTATTTTGACGACAACGGCAAGCTGGTGGTCATCGACCGCATGAAGGATCTCATGCACCTGAATGACGGCACCCGCTTTTCGCCGCAATTCATCGAAAACAAGATCAAGTTCAGCCCTTACGTCAAGGAAGCGGTGACTGTCGGCAATCAGCGCGATTACATCACCCTGATTCTCAATATCGATATGGAGATTGTCGGCAAGTGGGCGGAAAACAACAAAATCGGTTATACTACCTACACCGATCTGTCCGCTAAAAAAGAAATTTACGACCTGGTGGCGAATGAGGTGAAAAAGGTCAACACCGAACTACCACCTGAGACGCCGGTAAAAAAATTCGTTCTCCTTTACAAGGAACTCGACGCGGACGACGGCGAACTGACTCGAACCCGCAAGGTGCGCCGCGACTTCATTGAAGAGAAATATCAGGAGATCGTAGAGGCGCTTTACACTGAGATTGAAAGTGTGCGCATTAAAGCCACCATCAAGCTCCAGGACGGCCGCGAGCGCACCCTCGACACCAATATGCGGCTTTACGCCATGTAGCATCCCGGCACCGCCGGAAAATCAAAACGTTTCGACCTAATGGGGTCGTGCTGCCCTTGTAATGGGCAGTACGACCCCAGCCCCAAGAATCTAAAAAATTGCAAATTACAAAGGTATCGCCATGGAACTCTTTTTTCAGCTCGTCGTCACAGGCATCGTGATCGGCAGCATTTACGCACTCCTCGCTCTCGGCTTTACCCTTATCTATAAGGCAACGGATGTGGTCAATTTCGCCCAGGGGGAGCTGCTGCTGGTCGGCGCCTATATCTGCCTGCACATCACCGTAACCTATAACGTGCCGTTTCTGGCCGCCTTTTTCCTGACTTTGATCTTTACGTTTCTGATGGGCTTTTTTATCGAGAAGATCTTCCTGCGGCGCATGATCGGCGAACCGATTATTGCCATCATCATGCTGACCATCGGCCTCTCCTCCGTTCTGCGGGCCATCGTGACCATCATCTGGGGAACCGACACCCAGACTTTTCCGGAGGTTTTTTCCCAGGCCCCGATTGTCGTGTTCGGCCTCAGCATCAGCCGGGTCTATATCTACTCCATTTTCGCGGTGGCGGTTTTTCTGGCCCTTTTCACCGTATTTTTCAAAAAATCGAAAGTCGGCGTGGCCATGCGCGCAGTTGCCAGCGACCAGCAGGCGGCCCTCTCCATGGGGATTGACGTCAAACGCATCTTTGCTCTTTCCTGGGCCATTGCGGCCGTGGTCTCGGCGGTAGGGGGGATTTTCCTCGGCAACATCAACGGCATCAACACCTCCCTGTCGCATTTCGGCCTCAAGGTCTTTCCGGTGGTGATCCTGGGTGGCCTGGACAGCATCGTCGGCGCTATTGTCGGAGGGTTGATCATCGGCGTCCTGGAAAACCTGGCCGGCGGCTACATCGACCCGCTTATCGGCGGGGGCGCCAAGGAGCTTTTCCCCTTCGTCATCATGATCGTGGTCCTGATGATCAAGCCGTATGGGCTGTTCGGCACGGTGGAGGTTGAGAAGGTATGACGGCTTCGTCAAAAGGTCATTTACAGCGTTGCACTTCACCTTTCGTCACGGCGGCGTACGTGAGCAGGCCTCATTCCTCAAACTTCGCAGGCCTGGTATCTGAACCTTTTGGCTGTGCCGTTTCATGGGGCAACTGTTTGGGGGTATCACAGGTATGAACTATACCAATTGCGGCAATTTCAAATCCGACTATTCGAAGGACACGGCCCTTTTCCAGACCGGTTTTTCGCGGCTCTGCATCTGCAGCCTTCTGGCGGCCCTGGTCGTTCTGCCGTTTGTTATCGAACCCTACTTCATCTATGTCGCCAACATGATCTTCATTGCCGTCATCGGCGCCGTCGGGCTCAACATCCTGACCGGTTTCACGGGCCTGATTTCCCTCGGTCAGGGGGCTTTCATGGCGGTCGGTGCCTTCAGTGCCGGCTACCTGTCCCTCGAGTTCGGCATGCCCTTTTACCTGACCATCCCCCTGGCGGGACTCATCACCGCCCTGGTCGGCGCTTTTTTCGGCATCCCCTCGCTGCGCCTCAAAGGCCTCTACCTGTCCATCGCCACCCTGGCAGCCCAGTTCATCATTGAATTTATCATCATCCGCGCCGAACCGATCACCGGCGGAGTGATCGGCCTGTCCATCGATTACGCCAGCTTTTTCGGCGTGCCTTTGGACAACGACTTCCGCTTTTATTTCCTGGCCATGATTCTCGCCGTCTCCATGACCATGGCAGCAACCAATATCACGCGCTCGAAAATCGGGCGGGCGTTTCTCTCCATTCGCGACAATTACATCGCCGCCGAGGCCATGGGCATCGGCCTGTTCCGCTATAAACTGATGGCTTTCGCCATCAGTTCCTTCTACGCGGGCGTGGCGGGCGCCCTCTGGGCCTACTACACGACCATCATCACAGTGGAAAACTTCACTATCATGGTCTCCATTCAGTATCTGTCCATGGTCATTATCGGTGGTCTGGGGTCAGTCCTCGGGGGGGTTTTCGGCGCCACTTTCCTGATCCTGCTTCCGGAAGTCCTACAGTTCATCTCTGATTTTGGTTCCGATTTCTACCCGGCCATTTCCCAGATTGTCGGCTCCCTCAAGGAGATGGCTTTCGGCCTGGTGATCATCCTGTTTCTCCTTTTCGAGCCGGAAGGGCTGGTGCGCCGCTGGAAACTGACCAAAGCCTATTGGAAACTGTGGCCGTTTTCATATTGACGGAACAACGGCAGGGCGCGCCTTGCCCTGTCATCAACCTTATTTGAACAGGAGGATGGGATGAAAAAGATTCTGGTTATGGTATTGGGATTGTTGCTGGCCGCTCCGTTCGCCTTTGCCGGAACGGTAAAAATCGGCGGAATGATCGACGAATCCGGGCCCACGGGCGACGTCGGCAAACCCTACGGTGAAGGCATCAAGGACGCCGTTCAATGGTTCAACGACAACGGCGGTCTGAACGGCGACAAGATCGAGCTTCTCTACGAGGATTACGCCTACAAAGTGCCCCAGGCCATCAGCGCGTATCAACGCTTCAAACGGGAAAAGGTGGTGGCGATCCACGGCTGGGGAACCGGTGATTCGGAAGCCATGGTCAAGTTCATCAGCAAGGACAAAATCCCCTACTTTTCCGCTTCCTACTCCCAGCATCTGACCGAACCCGACAAGGCCCCCTACAACTTCATCGTCGGCCCCACCTACGGTGATCAGACCACCGTAGCCCTGAAGTACATCAAGGAAAACGGCAAGGACAAAACCGTGGCCTTTATTTACAACGATTCCGGCTTCGGGCGGGCTCCCTTCTTCCCCCATGGCGAGAACAAAGCCAAGGAACTGGGGGTAAAACTGGTCGACACCCAGGTTGTCGGTCTCAAGGATCTCGACGCCACCAGCCAGCTGCTGAATATGAAAAAGGCCAATCCCGAGTTTGCCCTGATTCAGCAGACCTACATGGCCACCTCCACGATTCTCAAGGATTCGGCCAAGCTCGGCCTGCCGACCCAGTATATCGGCCTCAACTGGACCCTCGGCAAAAAGCTGGTGGAACTGGTGGGCAAGGACGCCGAAGGCTACATGGGCACCAGCGGTTTCGCCTTCTGGGACAATGACGAGGTCGAGGGGATCAAGTTCCTCAAGAAACTGAACAAAAAATATCATCCGGAAGTGACCTTCCGCCCGGTCAATTACGTGCAGGGTTTCTCTTCCATGTACGTGCTCCTGTCGGGCCTGAAAATGGCGCAAAAAAATTATGCCGGTGAAAACCTGAAAAAAATCTTCGAAAGCATGAAGAATTTCGATACCATGGGCCTCACCGCCCCGGTGACGTTTACCCCCGACAGCCACAAAGGGGTGAGCGCGCTGAAAATCTACAAGATTCAAAACGGCAACGTTAAACCTATGACGGATTTCATTTCCGCGCAATAAGCCGAAAAGACCGGGGCGCGGCAACGCGCCCCTCTTTCACGTCTCCTTCTTTTCTCCAGGGACGGAAGGACGTGCCCGCAGGATGTGCCAATGCTGAATGTAAACAACATCGAAGTGGTCTACAATGATGTCATTCTTGTCCTCAAGGGTCTCTCCCTGAGCGTCGAGAAGGGACAGGTTGTCGCCCTTCTGGGCTCCAACGGCGCCGGAAAATCGACGACCCTGAAGGCGATCTCCGGCCTGCTGCGCCCCGATGACGGCGAAATCACCGACGGCGACATCACCTTCATGGGCGAGCGCATCGACCGCAAAGACGCCGCCGATATTGTTAAAAGCGGTATCTTTCAAGTCATGGAGGGGCGCCGGGTCTTCAAGGATCTGACGGTCGAAGAAAATCTCATCGCCGGGGCCTATACCCAGAAATCGTCCTCCATCAACACCAACATCGAACGGGTTTACCACTATTTTCCGCGCCTCCAGGAACGCCGCCACCAGGTGGCCGGCTATATGAGCGGCGGCGAACAGCAGATGCTGGCCATCGGCCGGGCTCTGATGGCGAGCCCCCGCATGGTTCTGATGGATGAACCCTCCCTCGGCCTCTCCCCCTTGCTGGTCAAGGAAATCTTCAGCATCATCAAAATGATGAACGAAGAGGAAAACACCACCATCCTCCTCGTCGAACAGAACGCCAACATGGCCCTGTCCGCATCGAATTACGGCTACATCATGGAAAACGGCCGCATCGTCCTCGACGGCCCGAGCACGGAACTCAAGGAAAACGACGACGTCAAGGAGTTTTATCTGGGCGTGACCGGCCAGAAAAGCTTCCGCGAGGTCAAGCATTACCGCAGGAGAAAAAGATGGCTTTCATAGGAGATTTTCAGGCTGTTCTGGAGCACATCCATCGCAACCGGGAGGAAGCGCTGCAGAAATTTCTCCTCAGCCGCAGCGGCATGTGTCTGGAGGACATCCGTAGCTACGATGATTTCACGCGCATCAGGCCCTTCACCAAGGGTGAGCTGTCCCAACTCCAGGCTGCCGATCCCCCTTTTGCAGGCCTCCTCGATCTCGGCCGGATCAGCAAAATTTTCCAGTCGCCGGGACCGATCTACAATGTCAAAGGGGCAGCCTTCAGCTATTACCGTTTTCACAAAGCCCTGGAGATGGCCGGCTTCCGCGCCGGGGACATTGTTCTGAACACCTTCTCCTACCACCTTTCACCGGCCGGGGAAATGTTCGACGACGCTCTGCTCAAAATCGGCGCAGTGACCTTTCCCCTTGGCCCAACGGGTTCGGACAAGGCTGCTGAGTTGGCCGCCGCCATTGGCGCCACGGCCTTTATCGGCACCCGCACCTTTCTTCTCAAAACCCTGGAACAGCTCCAGGGCCGGCACAAAATAAAAAAGGCCTATCTGATTGCCGAAAAACTGACCGAGGCGGACCGGCGCATGTTTGAAAATGATTTCGGCGTGGCCGCTTTTCAGGGTTACGGCATTGCCGAGGTCGGCCTCATCGCCACGGAAGACAGTCGCCGGAACGGCATGGTTGTCGATAGGGACGGGATTTTTCTGGAAATCGTCGAGCCCGGCTCGGGCGTGCCGGTGACGGGCGATACCACAGGCGAAGCCGTGGTAACATTTCTCAGCGCCACGACCCCTTACCTGCGCCTGGCGACGGGCGATCTCAGCAGCGTTCACTCCCAAAGGCCGGAGTGCATCGCCGGCATTTTCGGACGGGCGGACAGCTCCGTCAAGGTCAAGGGGGTTTTCGTTCATTTCTGGCAATACGAAAGTCTCTGCGAGCGCCTCGGGATCACTGCCAAACTGGTGGTGGAAAGCGACACAAAAGGAGCGGACCGCCTTTTCCTGCTGGTTGCCGAGGCTAACGATGAGACGCATCTCATTTCAGAGTTCAAAAAAACTTTCGGCTTGACTCTGAGCCGGATAGAGGTGGATGCTACAATCGAAAACCGGGAAATCATGGATAACCGCAAACATCTGAACGAGCGCTGAGGAGACGTCATGTTTGTCAAAGACTGGATGCAGGAAAATGTCATTACTGTAGGCGACGAAGACCCCATTCTGGATGCCGTTCATCTGATGAAAGAGAATAATATCCGCCAGTTGCCGGTAGTCAACAAGGGCCGCCTGGTGGGTATCATCACCGAAAAAGACGTCAAGGAATTCTCCCCTTCCCGCGCCAGTTCCCTGGATATCTACGAGGTCCACAACATCCTGGCCAAGACCACGGTCAAACAAGCGATGTCCACCAACGTTATATCCGTGCATCCCGACAGCCCCATAGAAAGAGCGGCCCTGATCCTCCGCGACAAGCGCTTCGGCGGGTTGCCGGTAGTTGACGACAACCAGAATCTCGTCGGCATCATCACGGCCGTGGACGTGTTCGACGTTTTCGTCGAGGCCATGGGCATGCGCACCCCCGGTTCGAGAATCTGCGTCGAGGTGGAGGACCGCCCAGGCGCCATTGCCGATATGACCCGGATCATCAAATCCTTCGGCATCAACATCATCAGCCTGGCGACTTTCTACCTCAAAGGCGAGGACCGCCGGCTGCGGGATGTCGTTTACCGGGTGGCCTGCGACGACCCGGCAAAAATCGGTCTCGCCGTGGAAGCCCTGAAGAAAGAAAACTTCCGCATAAGCAGCGTCCTCAGCAGCGAACAGCTGATGATCATGGAAGATTAACCAAAAGCGGCTTCCCGCCCGACTTGGAGGCATTCTTGGCTTTTTCTCCACACCCCTGGCTGAATGAACGCTGGCCGCTGTGGGCTGCAAAATTACTTCGTTTTCTTTCCGGGTTGGTCCGCACCAGGACTTTCGGTCTGGAACAGTTGGATAACATTCCCAATTTCGCGGCGGCCCATTGGCACGGCGACGAACTGGCTCTAACACCCCGCTTCGGACACCTGGGCCTGACTATCCTCGTCAGCCACTCCAAGGACGGGGACAGCATGACCAGGGCGGCCCAGTTGCTCGGCTACCAGGTCAAGCGCGGCTCATCCAGCCGGGGCGGCGCTGCCGGTCTCATTGCCCTGATCAAAGCCGTGCGCGAAGGCCGCAGCGTGGTTCTGGCGGTAGACGGGCCACGCGGGCCGAGGGGCGTATGCAAGCCCGGCATCATTCGTCTGGCCGAGAAAACCGGCGTCCCCCTCTTTCCTGTCGGAGTGGCGGTTTCCCGGAAATGGGCCTTTGAAAAATCCTGGAACAAGGCCTACATCCCCCTGCCGTTTTCCCGACAGGTTGTTCTGGTGGGAAAACCTCTTGGCATTGCACCTTCCTCTTCCGAAGAGGAGCTGGAACGAAACTGCCGTGCCGTTGAAAAAGCCCTCCGCGAAGCCCATGATGAAGCCCGCCAGAAACTCGAAACCTGGTAAGGGCCCCTGCCGGAAGGGCTGTCACCTTGCTCTCTCTATATTTTTTTCCTCAATGGATTTAATGATTTAAACTTGATCAACGGCCCGGTTCTGATAATATTTCTGCAAGTTTCCTGAAAAGCTTCGAGGTTGCAATCCAACTTTTCCAAGGTTGAGAATCATGAAAAAATCCACCGTACTGTTCCTGACCGCAGCTTTTGCCATCGGCCTGGCAGCCGCCTTCTTCTTTTTCCGGGAACCCAGGGTGGAACCGCCCGCCACCGTCCCGGGCCCACGAGTGGAGCAGCCCCCGGCCGCCGAGGAACAGCCGGCACCCATGGTACGCCTCCCCGTCGCTCCACCTCCGGTGGAATCGGCTGTCAGTCCAACTCCCGCGGAACTGCCGGTTCTCGAAAAAAGCGACCCTGAAATGCGTGATGCCTTAGGCACCGTGCTCCCTGAGAAAAAATGGCTGGAAATGTTTATCTTCGATCACCTGATCCGGCGTTTCGTCCTCATGGTGGACAGCCTTCCGAGGCCGGACCTGTCCTATACCCGGTTGCCTCTCTATACCCCTTTGAAGCGTTTCATCCCCAGTGAAAAGAACGGAAATCTGACCATCAGCCCCGAAAATTACCAACGCTACACCCCTTTCGTCGACCTGGTTGAAAAAGCCGGAATAACGGAAGCCGCCGGGATTTATCAGCGCTACTATCCCCTCTTTCAGGAAGCCTATCGCGAACTGGGCTATCCCCACGGCCGTTTCAACGACCGCTTTATCGAGGTTATCGACCACCTCCTTGCCACGCCCGAGGTTAAATACCCGGTCCGCCTGGTTCAGCCCCATATCCGCTACCGGTACGCTGACCCCAAACTGGAAGCCCTCTCCGCAGGGCAAAAACTGCTGATCCGCATGGGGCCCGAAAATTCCGCCATCATCCTCGCCAAGCTTCGGGAACTCCGGCCCCTTCTCGTTAATTCAGCTCAGGCCGGCAATTAAATTTGTTTGCAATAAATTCCGGAGCATGAAACTCGGTCCTGCTTACGCCTCATCCGGCTAAATCCGCAAAGCCAAATTTGCTCTCATTTCTGGACGAATACAAATCAGGGTTTAAAATTTAATTAAAGCCTGAACTTTCAAGGGAGCGGATTCCTAAAAAAACGCCCTCAGCGCAAACCGGAAAATCCCGAGAACCAAATCTTTTTACAGGAGGGGATCATGCGGGACGACTCAATAAGCCTGGAAAAATGGATGAAGGAGAATCTCAGCCAACAGCAGCTCAAGGAAATGGCCACCTATGGTATTGATGCCGGGTGGTCGGGGCTGGCTCAGTATTCGGATATGGGCAAACTCTACAATCGGTTTCAGGAGGAAATCTGGAAGGCCCTTGTCGAAGATGCCGAAGCTTTGGGGTACGCCAATCCCCTGGCCATGATAACGGCAACTTTCGACAGTGAAACCCTTGACGAAATCAAATCTTCCGAGCAGTTTCAGAACCAGCTCTTCTGGTACATGGTCAAACGGACCCTGAGAAAGATGGCCAACTGATTTTGGAGCCAACGACTTTTTAATCTCCCGGCGGAACCGTCGCTGTACCTCCTTTTTAAAAAGGACAGGTGGATAGTTACACTAACACCCACGCCCGGAATCTCCAGAAATTAATCTTGGAATACATCTTTCCGTATAAAATATTTACCCAGCTTTTTTCAGGAGTTCTTTCATGCCTGTTATTCACAGTCTTTACCGGGACGCCGCCAGGGTTGAAATTAACCACAAGACATGCATTCAATGCTGCGCCTGTGCTGAAATCTGCCCTGCGGAAGTGTTGAGGCTCGAAAACGGCCGCATCCGGGTTTGCGAGGACAGCCCCTTCGGCTGTATCGGCTGCGGCCATTGCATGGCGGTCTGCCCGGAAGCCAGTATCCGGGTCCAAGACCGCGGTATCTCACCGGACGATATTGTCCCCCTCCCCCCCTTGGAAGCGAGAGCCGATGCTGACGCCCTGGAAGCGTTGATGCTGGCCCGCCGCAGCATCCGCCATTTCAAGGGAAGCGAGGTTGAGGCTGAGCTGCTGGAGCGGATTGTCGCCATGGCATCCTCGGCACCCATGAGCATCCCTCCCTGGGACGTAGGCTGCGTCACGGTTCGGGGCCGGGAGAAGGTCCGGGAGCTGACAAGGGAAATCATCCGGGGCTACGAGGGTTTCCTTAAAACCTTTCGCCCCTGGATGCTTGAAGCGATGCGTCTTTTCATCAAACGGGAAACCTACGAACAGTTCAAATTTTTTATCCGGCCGCTGGCCCAAACTTACGTCGATTCCTATCGCCGGGGGGTGGACACCCTTTTTTACGATGCGCCGGCGGTGCTTATCTTTCACCACTCGCCCTACACCGACAGTGTCGACACGACCATCGCCACCACCTACGCCATGCTTGCCGCCGAATCCCTCGGCCTGGGCAGCACCATTATCGGCGGCGCCCCACCCATTCTCCAGCGCAACCGCAAACTGTGCGGCAAACTGGGTATTCCGAAACAAAACAAACCCGCCACAGCCCTGATCCTGGGTTACCCGGCAAGTGTTTTCAAAAAAGCCCTGCGCCGCCATTTTTCCCATGTAAAAACCATTGTATGAACATAGCGACCCTTATTAAAATCTGTTCAGGAACCTGGTCAGCGTAAACGTCATGAACCATTACTACCATCAGCAATTCGGCAAAACCCTGGTTGGCATCCTTGCTGGGGGGGCAATCCTCTGCCTCCTGATCATGGTCATATTGTCATCACAAGCCAGTATCGCCCTCCTGCTGATCTCGGCTCTCCTTCTCATCGGAGCCATCTTCTTTTCGTCCCTGACCATTGCCGTAAACGACACCCACCTCACCTGGACCTTCGGCCCGGGGCTGATAAAAAAACAGGTCCCCCTCGAATCGATCCATGATATTGCCGCAACGACCACCAGCCCGTGGGAGGGGTGGGGCATTCACCTGACCCGGCGCGGCTGGCTCTACAGCGTATCCGGCAACCAGGCAATAATCATCAGCCTGAAAACGGGCAAGCGTTTTATCCTCGGCTCCGACGAACCGGAAAAGCTGGCGGCCATTCTTCTGGAGCGTATCCCGAAGGGAGGAAAAAAATTCCCGGACATTTAAAAGGGACCTGGCTCCCGCGACCCTTAAATAGTTCTGGACGGTCGGAAATGTCCTTTTGCAACAGATCGTGAAAAGATTTGCTCCTGTCTGGCTGGCGGGGAGGAAACATCGGAACTTTTTGACCGCTTCTCAATGAAACGAAAACCGTATAGGGGTATTCGCTGTGAATATTTTTCAACAACTCCAAGAACTTGCCACACCTTGCCTGGTGCTTGATGAAGCCCGAATGTTGAAAAACATTGCCGGACTGGAAGAACGCATATCCTCGTTAGGAGTTAAACTACGCCCCCATCTGAAAACGGCCAAATCCATAGATGTTGCCAATCGAATGCTTGCGAACGGCAATGGGCCTGCAACCGTATCGACTTTAAAAGAAGCCGAAATTTTTGCCGAAGCTGGTGTAAAGGATATTATTTACGCGGTCGGCATCGCACCGCAAAAACTGGATAGGGTACTGGCGATACGCAAAAAAGGCTGTGACCTGGCGGTGATTCTTGATTCTATGGCTCAGGCCGAGGCGGTAATAAAGGCCTCCGAAAAAGCCGCTGACCCCCTATCCGTCCTCATTGAAATTGACTGTGACGGCCACCGGTCCGGCCTGGCTCCGGATGACCAAAACATTGCGGAGTTGGGAAAATTGCTTTGCGCGGGCGAAGCTAATCTGAAAGGGATAATCACTCACGCCGGTGGAAGTTACACTGCCGTCGGAAATGAAGCCTTGGCCGCCTTCGCCGAGCAGGAAAGAAACGCGGCCGTCATGGCCGCCGGCATGCTGGCCAAGGCCGGATTGCCTTGCCCGGTGGTCAGTGTCGGGTCTACCCCGACTTCTCATTTTGCCAAAGACCTGTCGGGGGTATCTGAAGTCCGAGCCG